>WNFP01000237.1_pt1 | contig 40743 bp, 44 predicted proteins | sample 5400201 | NCBI WGS metagenome assembly WNFP01 (sample SAMN13153355, study PRJNA577476) | soil metagenome | isolation source: 115 cm saprolite under Madrone tree | place: USA:California | collected 2016-06-14 | reverse complement strand
CGTGCCATTGGTCTGTCCAGCGCGCTTCTACTCCATCGTTCCTAACTTGGTTCCTACACCCCCATCACAACTCGATCATTTTCCTGATCGACATCAGTCGGAACGCTGATCGGCATGACCTCGGAATCTTGATCGGCATGGCCCGGAATCCGCACGACGTCCCGTGACGCAGCGTCTCTGAGTTTCTGCTTGTCCTTCTCGGTGATGAAGGTCATTCTCGTGTTGTCCTCAACCGCCATTTCAGATTGAGGCACGAGTTGTATTTTGGGTGGGCTGGACTTGGCCGCAAGCTTAAAGGCTTTTCGCAAGACCTGGAGCGCGTATGGTTTGAATTGTTCAGCGTTTCGTGCTCTTAGTTCTGGGATGCTCGGCGCAAACGTGGGAGGCAAACTCGTTGTGGCGCCGCTCCTCGACGTTCCGCACCATTTCACCAAAAGACTTGCCAGGACCCGGGTCGGAAGGGTTGAACATCCAAGCGCATTCGGAGCAACCCCAACCATAAAAGCTGCCTTCTTCGATCCATATGAGCTTGCGTCCCGCAGCCATTTATAGAAGGAAGATAAAATGTCGGGCCAAGATGTTTCGTGCCATTCTCTTCTTCTCCTTGTTCTCCACGACTAGCTTCCGCGCCGAAATTCCAAAGCCCAGCTCAAAGACAGCGACCAATCGGCATTTGCATGGGGTACCGGCTTCCTGAGAGCCTAACGGCCCGCGCGGCGGAACTGTCGAAGGTTCGCGGGCGACGACGAGTTAAGCACTTGTCACTCGGGAAGACGGAGTTAACCGTCCTCCCGCGGGACATGTTTACAGACCTCTACCCTGCTACGCCGCAGGCCGGATGTACCGCTTCAGGGCATTGCCGGGATTGATCAGCCAAGCACAGATAAACGAGGCGCAGAGGAAGTATTGGCTCGACGCAAAGGCGCGAGGGAAAACACGGTTCGTCTGGCGGCAAGGGGCGGGGTTGATCGTATTACCACCAGGGAGTGGGAAAACAAGAATTGCCGCCGAAGATGTGCACATTGCGGACAGGTCTGTGGAGTGCTATCGTCTCCCGCCATGGCAGCTTGGCAACAGGGAGGATCACTGTGAGACTGGCGAGATTCCTGGACTCCTACAACGCGGAAGTCTATGTAAATCCTGACCGTGTGACTTTCATTCGGCAGTTCTCGAACGAAATGACAACCATCAACTTCGCCGAGGAACATACCGTCACCGTGAAAATGCAGGTTGAAGCCGTTGCGTCGGCTTTGTTCGAGGCAGGAAAACCTTGAGCTTTTGCCAGGGAGTTTGCGTCAAACGACGATGTACCCGGCGCTGGGTTGTGAGCGTAAAGGCCTGATTTTCGTCAGTTAACTAGAATTGCGATCAATCGACGTGTAGGTTCTGTCCATCATGAGACTCGCAAATTGGGTTGTGCAAGGAATAGTCGTTGCAACATTCTTCGCGTTGCTAGTTTCACCGCAGAAGTGGGGGTTTCTTCTCGGACTAGTCTCCCTTGGAGTGGTTGGGGTTTGGGCGTTGCTATACCCGCAAGGCGTTCTTGGCTGGGCCAAGGCAGCCCACCCGAGCATCGATGTTGACGACTCCTCCCTCTGGTGGGTTCCGCGTCTGATAGGCGCGTTCTTCGTGGCATTCGCTCTGACGATCGCGTTGTTTGGCTTTCTGCGATAGGGATTCCCGAACACCCGAAAAGTCTCAATGAGCGCAATTGATTCCATGACAATGTCGGCTCCCTGGGCCCGAGTAAACTTTGGTGTGCTGAAACCAACCAAAACGGCTCGGGAGAAAGGAGCCGAACATGATCATTAATAGGATGCGATTGCCACCATGCGAATCCGATACTTTTGCGCTGGGCTCAGCATTAGCGAACAAAACACGAAGCTGTTATAATGTTGATCTTGAGAGGCGAATTGATTTGACCAGCAAGGAATTCTGATCTTTTTCGCTCCTCGATGTATTTCCAGAACGGGGAAGGCATGCGATGATTTCAGACCTTGAGAAACTGTCGTCAGCGCTGCGAGGAACTCGCGACGCTGAAAAAGACGACGCTCAGAAGTTGGCAACAAAGATAAAATCCGATCCCCAGGTGCAGCGCGATCTGGACAGGAACGGGCGTGCCCGCGTCACGGATGACGAGGGCAGAACTTTTATAGTCAGACGTAGGAACGCTGCTGCGGCGACGGTGTCGTAACGAGTTGAGCTCCTGAGAGCTGCCAATGATAGGTCTACTGGCCACCTACTACATAGTGGCTTATCTGCTGGTTCCCAGTGGGCTTTTTAAAGCTCTCTATTCGCTAATTCTTCCGCCCATCATCAAATTTCAGCGTACCCGAGCAGAAGAATTCACCTTCGCTGCTATCGCCTCGGTGCTCCCGTTTTTCCTAGCATTGGCATTGGTGTGGTCTTGCGCTTCGTGGCCTTTCGCGGTCCGGGGTGATTCGGCGTCTGACAGACGAGACGAATACCACGCAGTCATAGGGACGGCGATCAGTGAGAAAACGTTTGGAGAAGGTGCCCGAACCCAGGTGTTTTGGCACGCGGCCAACAAGGTCATTCGTCGGCAAGCTCGCTTCTTGGTCTGGTACTACCTGCTTGTGCTGATTGAGGCATGGTTCTACGCGCGCCTCACCAGCAACTACGGGAAATGGACGACCAGTCTTACAGGATGGCCTAACCGCGTCTATTCCTCGGTCGCAAGCAAAGTTCTGCTGCCCGCGATCAGCCAATGGTATGTTCTGCTCACTCCCTTCAGTTATCCGCCCGAGCCGAAGCGCGAGGTCTGGGTAGACGTATTGAGTACACTGGACGTGTTGTACAAAGGGCATGTATTGAACTTCTTTTTAGACAAAGATGGTGAGTTATCGGGGATTTTTCTTGAGTACCCACGCCGATTTGATCGGCGAAATTTTCTCAGAGATTCCGACCGCGTGAACGCGAGTATTGACACTACCCCTTACTGGAAGCGAATACCTAGCAACAATCTTTACATTCCTAACGACAAGATCGTGAATCTGAACGTCAGATATTTAACCGAGCAGGAAGCAACAGCTCTTCGAGCGTCTTGGCTCCTGCTTGAGGAGGGACTGAACGTAGAAGCTGGACCGGAGTGATCGAAATCTCTCAGGCGCTCTTTTACACCGATCATTTCTGTGGCCTCCGTGGGGCGTCGGATATGTTCTGGGGGAGAAGAGTTGGGCCGGTGGCAAATGAGGGCTTTCCTGAGTGCATAGGTGTCATGACCCCGCGCGGCATAAAAAGGTGGGTTGAGTCCGAGCGTCGCAGATAACCCGTCCGTATTTCCACAGTAGCCCGTCGGAGCCATTCACAGCCACCGCCCCAAGCCGTTAGGCTACTTGTGAGCAGACTTCGGGGGAGGGCTGTTCAACGGGCGTCCCATGACTCAAAGGAGTCTGGGGCGTTTTGTTTTTGCAGGGGCAATTTATGCTCGACCCTTCTCAACGGCGTACACGGAGTCGAAAATGTCGAACATTGAAGTCGACACCATTCCGTCACCCCTGGTGGCAACCTTCTTCGCGCTGTACGCTATGTGTCGCTGCCCGATTGGTTTTGGAGATGCGGGCCAAAGGTCGAATCGTTGTTCGCATCTCAGCGCACGGCTCAGAGTGAGGGCGAACTTTAGCGCCGGGACAAGGTGCACTTGCATCCGTCTGCAAAGGTTTGGGTCGGAGGTTTCGATTCGTAAGCCTGAAACGTAGCATTAGTTTTGCAAGCGTCTTGAAAAAGTTTTCGGCCCGATGGCCCAGCCCACCTCGGAGTGCTACAACCTTGGTCACTTTCGACCTTGCCCCCACCCCGCTAGCATTCCCTTGAACGACGTTTCAGAGCTCTGGGCTGTTAGGGATGCCGCCGAATGGGAGCAGAATAAGGCGGGGGAAAGTCCTCCAGATACGAGGATGGCCTGCGAGAATCCTTCGCTCGACCAGAAACAGCCCACGACTCTCTCGGCAAGCCTTATGATGCCGTGCGCAGATCGCGGCGGAGCCAATTCCGTTTGCGAATGGCCTACAGACCTTCTACAGTCGATACTTCTTCAATGGCGAGATCAGGTGAGTTGGTTCAGCCTGCAATGGAGAGCTGGCGTTCCCCGTTAGCGTATACCGCCTTTTTCGGCGGGCCAGTTGGGAGTACACCGCCCAATGCAGTGGCGGCAGGTGGAACAGGCAGCCGCTGAAACTGCAACTGGTTTCAAAAAGGAACAGGCTCATACTCCAATGGGAAAATTAAACTGGCTACGAAAAGAATCTCGAATCCACGCCTTGCCGCGTAATTCAACAAGCGCGAGTGCCAGGCCGATTCAGTAGGTCAACCGGGCCGTGGCCAACGGACTGCGCCCGGTTTCAACTTCCGGAATGCACCGTCAACGCCCACAATTCTAAGCGGTGTATGGTGATGGCTCGGGCCACGTTCCGGCACCGCCCTCTCACACGCGAGATTCGGGCGCCCGCTTCTGACCGCTGCCGCCGCCCGGAGCTTCTACAACAACCCCAATGGCTGGGGCTCGATGTCTCCACCATCGTTGCCCCCGGGCGGCCTGTGCCCTTGAGCGATTCCTTAAGAATCGGAGCCGGGACCGCCAGACGACCCGCACTCTCTCCACAGCTTTTCCCAATTCCAGATCCCGTACGCCACCTTGTCCGGCAACGGGAATCCGAGCTGATGTGCGAGCATACACACCTGCCCGCGATGGTGGGCTTCGTGAGAAAGCATATAGCACAGCATTTCCAGGCCAACCGGCCAAGGCTGAGCCCAGCCGTCTCTGCGAAACTTCTCGACGCGGCCCCCACAACCGCCGAGCGCTTCAGCGAGCATCTCCGCGCAGCGAGCGGCGCTCTCGGCCAATCCCGCACGGGCCTGCTGCGGCGTGCAGTGCGCGCGGTTGAGCTGTGGTGGAACCTTCAGGTGCGGAGCTGTAAGCCTGACCCACTTGGTGCGGACATTGTGCATGTGCGTGAAGATCGCCGCGATGGTGCGGGCCTTGCCGGGCGGATTGGCTCTCCATGCGGTAGGGTCAAGATGTTCGATCAGAACCTGGTTTATGTGATCATTGGCGGCAAAGATCTGGACTGCGGCTCGGCCGAGTTGAGTGTGAACCTTGTGTTGACGCGTGGTCACGGCTCCCTGCTCCTTTACCTATAATACTTCCGGGCCGGCGACCATCCACTGGGCGACGAATCTGCCGTTGTTGCCTCGCCGCCTCCCGCTTCCGATCCCTGTCGGCTTGGATCTCCTGCTGGCGTGGATCTCCTGCTGACGTCCAGCGAGCATGTCCTTCGGCGTGATGTAGCCGATCGCACTGTTCAGGCGGACGTTGTTGCAATGCTCGACGTAGCAGACGCCGGGCATCTTCGAGCGACAGTGGTGTTCCCGGATGCACTTTCCTTTGAGCGATTTGTGCCAGGTGTTCAATCCGTCCGTTCGATTGAGGATAGTAGGGCGAAGTTCTGACTTGGGTCATGCCCCCGAATCCGAATGAATTCCTTGAAGTGCTTGGCGATGAACTGCGGCCAGTTGTCGGAGATCGGGGCGCACTTCCTGGCGAGATCACATTCACGTCCGCCTCCAGGGTCAGCCGGACTTTGGAGCACTGCTATCCTTCTCTACGACAACGACTTGCTGATGCCTGTTCAGGGAGTCAACCCAGAATTCAGGAATTTGGATTTTTGAGCTTGACCATCCTAGATCACCTGGGGGATATTTAGCCGGGGTGATTTGAGGAAAATGTTGCGTTTGCAAGGTCAGGCGTCCTGGGTCAAGACGCTGTTCCTAGTCTTTGCGGTGTTGTTTGCCGCCATTCTGATACATCCCGATTGGGATCTGGCTGACGTGCCCGACGTCAGAATCCCAAACCTCCGCGCGAGTAGCAGCGTTGTGTCACCGGTGCAGCCCGGTCCGGCATTGCACCAAGTTGCGAGATTTCATCGGCACCACGAGTTTACGACCTCAACCCGCTTCCTCCCGGCTGTCTGGCAGCTTGACGGTTCGCCTGGGCTTCCCGCCTCTGTCCGAGTCTTGCGTATCTAGGGCACCCGCCGGCGTTCGAATAGCCTAAATCTGCCTCCCCCTTTCCCAATAGACATTGGAGGTAAAGGGTGTCCACGCCTGGAACGACCTCAGAGCGGGGTTGTCCTTCGACATACCCCTGCTACAAGCAGCAGCTTCCCGGGAAGCAGCATCGCGATTGGAGTCGTCTGCAAGAACGCTTCTCGATCGTGTCGGCAGTTGTGTTTGCGATCCTGGTTGGCTCGATCACAGCTCTCGATTTTGCCCAGATGCACCGGGCACATGCCCTCCAGGTGGAGATGGCAGCGGCCTTTGACTCGAACCAGCAGATCGAACACTGCCTGCGGGCGATCCCGGCGGACATAAATCTCGGCGATCTCATCGCGCGTGATGTCGTAAGGGATTCCTTGAAAAGCAGGCCGGGTGCTCATCGGCAGCGGCTGGCCGGTTTGCGCCGGTCAACCGAGGGATGTGTCCGCCTGCTTGAACAGAACGCGGGCAGCGAAGCCGGGCCCGCCGTCACGCGCCTGAGGGCCGAACTGGAGGGTTATTGGGGCTCGCTGGATGCGCTGATCGAGGGCCCTCCTTCGCGAACCAGGATCGGCGGACGGGCTGCCGGGTCGCCAACCGCTGCCGTCAACTGGAAAACCGTGACGGTGCTGATCGACGAAGTCGCAACTCTAAATGCGGCTCAGATCGGCAGGCAGCAGCAGGAGCGATTGAACTCGAACCAGCAGTATTTTGAGGGCTTTCTGCAAAAGGGACTCATGGCCTTACTGCTGGCGCTGGTCGTGCTGGCATTTGTCAGCACGCATTGCTTTGCGGTACTCGAAAAGCGGAGCCGGCTGCAAAGACGGACGATCGAGCACCACCGGCAAGAGTTGATGCAACTCTCGCGAAATCTGATGCAGGCGCAAGAGGAGGAACGGCGGCTGATTTCGAGGGAACTGCACGATTCGATGGGGCAGCTTTTGACCGCTGCGGGAATCGAGTTGTCCAGCCTGGGTAGGCTGAAAGCTTCCTCGGGGGAATTTCGAGATCGTCTCGAGGACCTGCAGCTCTTGAACGCCGAAGCGCTCGAGTTTGTCCGGGACATGGCCATGGGCTTGCGACCGTCGATGCTTGACGATCTCGGCCTGGAGGCCGCTCTTGAATGGCAGTGCCGTCAATTCTCGCGAAGAATTGGGATTCCGGTGACCGTGCAATTCAGCGGAGACTCAGGGGAGCTTTCTGAAGCAGTGCGGACCTGCATTTATCGCAGTGTGCAGGAAGCCTTGACGAATTGCGCGAAACACGCCGACGCGGGACGCATCGGAGTATTCGTCTGCGCTCAACCAGGGTCCATCAGGGTGATGGTAGAAGATGACGGGGTGGGCGTTGATCTGGCGGAACGATCAGGGCGGGGAATCGGATTGCTCGGGATCCAGGAGCGTGTGGATGAACTCCAGGGCCGTTTCTCCCTGCGTCGGCTTCCTCAGGGGGGGACGGTTCTGACAATCGAGGTGCCCGTGCTGCAGGGCGTCGCGCAATGAATAAGATCCGCGTGCTGGTCGCTGACGATCACAGCATTGTGAGGAAGGGACTGTCCCTGCAACTGGACCAGCACGATCGGTTCAAGGTCGTGGGGGAGGCGGCAGACGGGCGGGAAGCGGTTCGTCTCGCAGAACAGCTAAATCCCGACGTGGTCATCATGGACATCGGAATGCCTGGGCTGAATGGGATCGAGGCGACGGCCCAGATCGTGAAGCAGGCTCCCGCGATCGGCGTGATCATCCTGAGCATGCACTCCGATGACAACTACCTGGCGCGGGCGCTCACCGCGGGCGCAAAAGGCTATCTGCTCAAGGACACGGCGGCTGCAGAACTTGATCGGGCGGTACAGGCGGTTGCAGAAGGGCGGTCGTTCTTCAGCCCGGCCATCGCAAAAATCCTGGTCGAGGAATATATGCGGCAGCTAAAACAGCGCGGTTTGCAGGACACCTATGACCTGCTGACCGACAGGGAGAAGGAGACCCTGCATTTACTCGCCGAAGGCAAGTCCAACAAGGAAGTGGCCAAGATTCTCAACTTGAGCGTTCACACGGTAGAGACGCATCGTTCCAACATCATGGAAAAACTGGGTCTGCATACCACCGCCGATATCATCCTGTACGCCGTCCGCAAGAAAATCATCATCTGAACACAGCTCAAACCAGTTTCACCTGGCAGGTCTGCTTCTGGGCAGATCCGCGGAATCCGCCAGGCGCGGGGCTTCTCGCCGGCCGGTCGCGGCCGGCTACTCGAGTTTTTTTGATTTTCTACTAGCTTGGGGGGATGTTCATGTTGGGGGCGTCGAAGTACAACCATGGTGCAGATGCAGACTTGTCCAACCGCAGGTTGGACTCCCCCAGGCCTCTTCCGCGATTCTCCCGGTTCCTTTAGAACATTCCAGCGCGTTCCAACTGCCGGTGGCATGGGCGGATTGGAGTGCGGGGTTACCGAAGATGCTCTCTGAACGGCGACAGCCGGACGGGCGACATCCCCAGTTGCCACTGCTGATCGAAGTCGAAGAGGCAAGCACCAACTCGGCTGAATTGCTGCAATTAGAAACCACCATACGGTGGTTGCAGCAGGTCATCGGCCGGTCGAAACAGAAAGAGGCTGCTGGATCGCCGGACAATCAGGCTCCAGCCGGCTAGATCTTCTCCTCCCTCGCGAAACTGTAGTTCGGGCATACGTCTGCCTTCGTCTCTCTGCGGCGGCGGTCGTTCGCCGAAGAACTACCGGTGCGTCGTCGGGCGCACATCCGGGCCGGTGTGCGCCCGCGCGAGGGGTCGGAGGAGCGCGGGCTGGTTACAAGTGGCCGCCAGCGATTTTTCAGACGGCGCTGAGAGGCTTTGCCTCTTGCTCCAAGCAAACCAGTGAGGAGGGTTCATGTTCTCGAGCAAGCCGTACCAGGTTTGGTTGTCAATCTTACTAGCCTATTTTGCAGCCGTTGCCGCCAGCGCCCAGTCATTCCGAGTGCAATGCCCGACGTCGACGAAGCTGCACCCCACGGCCGACGCCATCGAGCCGGCCTACCCCGGGCCCAATGGAGTGAACGGCGCGATCAAATGCCAGCAGATTTCAGGCGGCGACGGCTTTGCGACCATGGCCGACGGAACGCAGACCTACTTGTTTGCGTTCGGTCCGCTTTCCGGATTGCAGCATATCCAAAGCGGCTTGCCGGGCACCGAGTTCGGTCCCACATTCAACGCAATCGGCGACCCGAACGGTGTGATAGGCCTGGCTCCGGATCCGGATGCAGCCGGAGCGATCACCGGCCACGTCGATCCCCGGCCGATCATGGACGTGGGAGTCATGAATGGCAACATGCCCGCGCCCTTGATGGCGATCGACGAGGACGACGAATTCTTCCTCACTCTGACCAACGTCGGCATGATCATGCGGCCCGACCTGTTCGAGCAGCACACCGTTCACTTCCATGGCTATCCGAACGCCTCGTCGTTCTATGACGGCGTGCCCGACGCATCGGTCGCCATCAACATTGGTGGCAGCTTTACCTACTACTACCTGGCGCCCGACGCGGGCACTTACTTCTGGCACTGCCACATCACGCCTCCCGAGCATTTGCAGATGGGCATGGTGGGACAACTCTATGTGCGCCCTCGACAGAACCGGGTACCGATCGGCGGCAGTCTTTACGGGGCCCTGCAAGCGCAGCAGGCCGATTTGCGGACCGCTTCCAACTGTAACGCCGACATTCTGTGCACCAGTCCTCTGCCCCCGAGCAATGGAGTGACGCGCGCGAGCACCGGAAAGTACGCCTACAACGACGGGGACGGTTCCACTTACTACGACGTTGAGTATCCCATCCAGATCCACGGCTTCGACCCCAACTTTCACTTTGTCGGCATGACATTCAACCCGGAGGGGTTCACAGACATAAAAGACAAATACTTCCTGTTGAATGGGCGCAGTTATCCGGACACGGTCACTGCCGGCCCCATGCGAACGCCGGCGGCGGACGGAGTCATGCATTTCTCCCAGCCTCTGCCCACCCTCATCAACATTCCGGCGGGGGGGAGGGCGCTTCTGCGCATCTCCGATCTGGATGTCTCGGAATTTCAGACGCTGGCCTCGCTCGGCATTCCGATGCGGGTGATTGCCATCAACGCGCGCCTGCTGCGTGACCAGGCGGGGAACAACCTCTACTACAACACCAACTCGATCACGCTGGGTGGCGGTGAGTCGATTGACGTCATTCTGGATGCCAGTGACGCCACCAAGTACCCGGCGGGCAGCACTTTCTATCTCTATACCCCCAATCTGGACCACTTGTCGAACGACGCAGAGAACTTTGGCGGGTTGATGACCGAGGTCCACATCCTGTAGGAGAGCGACGATGACCCAGTTGAATGCGAAAAAACAAAGTGTAGCACCACGATTTTTCCCGGTGGTTGTGGTCGCGATGGCCCTGCTGTTCACGGCGACGGCGCACGCGGCGGTGCCTGGAATCACGGGTCCCGGTTTCAACCTGATCGCGCAGGCCGCCTTCATCACGCAACCCGACGGAGCGATGGTTTACTCCTGGGGATACGGCTGCGACGGTGCTCCGGCCGGGTTTGCACCGGGCGCGATTTCGGGCGCCATTTGCTCCACGATGCAAATTCCCGGACCAACCTTGATCGTCACCGCTGGACAGAGCGTCACGGTCACGCTAAGGAACAACCTGCCCGCGGTCGCTGGCAACACATCACTCCTGTTTCCGGGCTTTCAGGTCACCGCCGGGGGAGGGGTGGCGGGCCTGCTGACGCGGGAGGCGGCTCCGGGCGGCTCGGTGACCTACACCTTTGCTGCCACGACTCCCGGTACCCGCGCGTACTACAGCGGGACGCAAGGCGACCTGCAAGTGGAGATGGGTCTCTACGGAGCGATCGTGGTGTTGCCGGCTGGCGTTCCAGCAGGATGCAGAGCGGTCACATCGACGCTGCCCGACGGACAGCCCGACTATCGGCTCGCCGCTGCGGCCTACGACCACCCCGAAACCTGTTACGACCGGGAGTACCTGTTCCAGTTCTCCGAGGTCGATCCCAAGATTCACCGTCAGGCCGAAGAGGTCGCGAATTGTGTCGGAGCCGGCGGACTCACTTGCCCTCCGAACATGAACTCGGTGGTCACCGAGCCTTACCATCCCGCGTACTTCATGATCAACGGCCGCTCCATGCCGGATGACATGGACGCGAACTACGTCCCGCAGTATCCCCACCAGCCCTACAACGGCAACCCGCACATGCATCCGGGTGAATTGGTGCTGCTGCGGGTTATCGGCACCGGACGCTGGCAGCATCCGTTTCACGAGCACGGGAACCACGTTCGAGTGCTGGGGCGCGATGGAAATCTAATCGTCAGCGAAAACGATTCAAGCAAGCTTGCCGGGCCTCTTCTCTTCACGACCACGACCACACCCGGGCTGGCCATGGATGGGATCTTCTACTGGACTGGCAAGGGCCTGAACTGGGACGTGTATGGACACAATGCGGCCAACGATCCCGGTTGCATTCCCGACGCGAACGGATATTACACATCGAATCCGCTCGCACCGAACTACTACGAGTGGTGCCAGGACCACCTCAAGGCGTTGGAGAAAGCTCCGTTCGGTGATGTCGGGAACGGCGGCCCCGTAACTCTGCCCGACCCGACCATCCTCGCCGACGGTCCGTGGTATGGCGGTAGCCCCTATCTCGGCCCCGAAGCGACAGGCCGAGCCGTGGCCCCGACCCCGATCCCGCCTTCCGGGACGGTTGCCAACGATCCAGGCTCGGAAGCCGGGTTTGCCTTCATGTGGCACTCGCACAACGAGCGCGAGATCACCACCAACAACATTTTTCCGGGCGGAATGATGATGATGATGCTCGTCGATCCGCAGGCCTACGTCATCCGCGAAGAGAACTGATCATGAGGAGAAGAGCGATGCGATCCAACCATCTCAAGGCAACGATGAAGACAGCGCTACTCGCAGTTGGTGTTCTCCTCCTGCTGGCAGGTCTGTGCTCCGCTCAGTCGGTTACGCTGTCGGCGCAGAGGACGACGGTGACCCTGCCCGACGGGCAGATCGTTCCCATGTGGGGCCTGTTCTGCGGCGCTGCCGCGAACGGCGCTACCTGTAGTGCGCTCAATGGCAGCGCGCAAGGGACCAGTTGGCAACCGCCCTTAATCACCGTGACCAGCGCCACCAACCTGACGGTTACGCTGGCGAACGGCCTGCCGGTACCCACATCGCTCGTGATTGTTGGCCAGCTGGGCGGCGGTCTGGGGGGAGGCGGCACGAAAGATCTTGCCTCGAGGTTCCCGCACCCCACCCAGGGCACGTCCTGGCCAATTGCTGGCGGCACCGGGCCGGCTGACACCACATTCACGCCGCCCGCTCAGGCAGACCGCGTCCGGTCATTCGCCACTGAAGTTGTCGCCAACGCATCCGCAGGAACGGCGTTACCGCCCTGGACCTCCTTGAAGCCCGGCACCTATCTGATCGAGTCAGGAACCCATCCTTCGATCCAAGGACCGATGGGCCTGTTTGGAGTCCTTCGCGTCATCGACGCAAGCGCCGCCAATGCGGCATACCCGAATGTCGCCTTCGACCAAGATGTTCCCATGCTTCTGAGCGAAATCGACGCTGCGCAGAATCAAGCCGTGGAACTTTTTGAGGAAACGGTTGCCGGTTGCCCGGCTAATGTGGGCACCTGCTCGGGCAACATCAGCGAAGTTGCCGAAACCACCAAGTGGGTAGGTGGGCCGGGCGGCTGCGGCGGATTGCATACCTGTTACCCGCCGGCGGTGAATTACGATCCGCGTTATTACCTGATCAACGGTGTCGCCTTCGACAAAAACAATGCGGCAGCGTCCTCCTATGCCGTGGCCGCTGCGTCGACAACTGGAAACATCCTGCTTCGTTTCGTGAACGCCGGCCTGCGCATGCACGTTCCATCGGTCGTCGGTTTGAACCTGGCGCTGATTGCCGAGGATGGAAATGTTCTTCCCGGTACTCCGAGGGCGCAAAGCGAGGTGTTCCTGGCTGCCGGCAAGACCTATGACGCGATGGTGCACCCGGCAGCGGCGAACGGAATTTATGCCGCGGCTTCCTACGCCCTTTTCGATCGGCAGTTGAGCCTCTCGACCAACAACCAGCGTGATGGCGGAATGTTGGCATACCTCCAGGTCAACGGTGGCGCGCTGCCCAACGTCAGCGCCACCGCACAGGCTGTCGCGGACACCTACTCTCTGGTTGCGGGCACTCCCCTGGCTGTGACTGATCCCGGCCGGGGTGTGATCGCCAACGACGTGGGCGTCTATGGCGTGCAATTGCTGTCCGCTCCCACGGGCGGCACGCTCACCCTGAACCCGGATGGCACCTTCACCTATGTGCCCAACGCCGGAACCACCAGCGATACCTTCACGTATCAGGCAAATGGCAATGCGGCCCTGACGGCAACCGTAACCTTGGCGGCCTGCACGGGGTCGTGCCTGGGTGCTGCGCCGGTCGCGAATGACGACAGCTACCCGGCCAATACGGCGCTTGCGTCGCTGATCGAAATCAGCCGCCCAGGCGTTTTGGCGAACGACATCGACCCCGACGCGCATCCATTGAAGGCTCATCTGGCTTCTGTGGGGAGTTGCGCGGCCGTGAACCTGAATGAGGATGGCTCGTTTACTGCCAGCCCGAGCGGAGGAACCAGTTGTTCCTTTACCTATACCGCCGTGAACTCGCAGAACACGGCGAGCGGCACAGCGGCTGTTAACCTCACCTTCCCGGTGGCCAGTGGCCTTCAGGTTGTGGTGCAGGACGCGATGACCAAGGCGGCTATCACCGACTATCGCTGGATTATTGAGGAAGACCGCACCTTCCATGTTGATCCGGTCCTGCAAGTGAATACGGGTGGCACGAACGTCCCGAGCTTTGGTACGAATTTCCACACCAGCCATATGCCGCTGGTTGCCGCTGGTTGCGTGGGCACGGCGGCTTGCGAGGCAGGGCAGACCGTTCTCGACAACGATCCAGCCTCTTCAACGTTCGGCCAGCACGTCCCGGCGGTGTGCGATGGGAATGGTGTTTGCAGGCCGGGTGCACAACGGGTTGCAGTAGAGCCCGGACAGGTACACCTCGATCCAGCCAAGCACTACTTCATTTCGGTTCTGCCGGGAGACGGTGCGAACGGGTTCAACAGTGGCGCCGGTGGCCCGGTTCCGGTCGATCCGAACAATCCAAACGGGGACCAGAGGCCCTTCGATCTCAACAAGGACTGCAGTTCGTACGCGGCTGGCACGGGCAATTGCGGTCATACGATGGGCGGCTCCCCCATCGCGCCAGGCCAGTTGAATGTGACGGTGAAGGTGGAACCGACTCCTCTCCCCACCGGGAAGCTGGCGGTATTTGTGTTCGAGGATGACTTCCCGCTCAACGGCGAAAATGACGCCGGTGGTGGAGTCGACGCACTGGCAACCAACGAATCCGGACTGGGAGGATTTGAGATCACGATCCTGGACCAGGCGGGTGGCTTCGGTGATTCCACCGGTCAGCCCACCTACGACATGTTCAACATGCCGCTATCGAATTCGCTGCAGGGCATCATCGACCCTGCGTCCGGATTGAATGCGTGCCCGATTTCTCCGACATCGAGCGACGGACTGGTCGGCATGATTGTCACCTGTCCGCACTTCGAGTCGGATGGAGTGACGATCTCTCCGCTCGAGGGCCAGGCAATCGTTGCCAATTTGTACCCTGGCCTGTATGAAGTGGTGGCTACGCCAGGAGCCGATCGAATTTCCCGCGGCGAGGAATGGCTCCAAACCAATACCCTGGATGGCACCAAGAGCCATGAGGCTTTCATCAAGGCAGGCGAGCCGGCCTACTTCCAGGAGTTCGGGCCAGCCGGGTACCATGTCCTGATTGGCTTCGCGAACCCGACGATCATCAACGGCCGCAAGCCCGAGATCTGCGCCCACACAACCTGCAACAATACGGTCCGCGGTAAAGTGACGGCCGCGCGCATCAGCCGCTCGCCAGACGAGAGAATCTACAGCAGCGGTTCCTATGATGCCTTTGGCTTCACCCAGTGCTATGCCAGCCTGGGCGATGCGGACGGAGAAGATTTCGCCTTCACCAAGTGTGCTCCAGATGGCACGTTCACCCTTGGCGGTATTCCGGATGGCAATTGGCGGGTCACGGTTTTCGACCAGTGGAACGATCTGCTCGTCGATGGCCTTTCCACGCCGGTTGCTGTGTCGGGCGGCACAGTCGATATGGGCGACGTGGCGATGCAGCAATGGCGCACGAACCTTTACAACCGGACCTTTATCGACCTGAATGGTGACGGCGTCTCTCAGGACAATGAGCCTGGGCTTCCGCTGGTTCCGGTCAATGTCCGCTACCGGGATGGCACTTACTCCAATTTCAACAACACAGACCTGAACGGGTTTGCGGGGTTCAACGAAATCTTCCCGTACTTCAACTGGCTGGTGGTCGAGGCCGACACCACTCGTTACAAACAGACGGGTGTACACGTGGTCTACGACGCGGGCGGTCCCGCCGACGGCGCGGGTGGAGGGAACTCAACCATCGCCTTGCACCTTGCCAATACCATTGAAACCAACCATCTGCCCAGCAACCTCCGGGTGCCGGGCGCGGTGTACTGCGACAATGCCGACTGTACCGGCTACTCGATCAAGAATGGTCCGTCCACCAGTGCTGCCAGCCCTTCCACCGGAAGAATTGATCCACCCTGGGTTACGACCGAGGGGTGGCAGGGCTTTATTGGCAACGGCGAGTTCGTCGAGTTCGGCAAGGCGCCCTTCGCGCCTGGCGAGAACGGCGGCATCAAGGGCCATGTGATTTACATGTCGACCCGACCCTTCGATGATCCCGCTCTGTTGCTCCAATTGAGCTGGACGCCGGGTGTCCCGAACGTGGGTGTCAATCTCTACCAGGAAGGCACGGCTCCCGACGGAACCAAGAGCCTCAAGCTGGTGGACTCAACCAAGACGAGCAGCTGGGATGATTGGGCGCAGGGCTTCCGCACCGACGGCGTTCCTAACATGAATTGCCCCGGCCAGGATGCCGCCAGCCCCTTCTTCTTCACGTTGGACGGCAGCAGGCAGTGGCTCAATCCCGGCGCTGCTCTGCCAAACAGGAGTCAGTTCAAGTGCTACGACGGCATGCACATGTTCAACCAGGTGCAGCCGGCGCCCTACGATGGCATGTATCAGTTCCCCAGCGTCACGAACCGAGACACCGTGACTGGTTTGCCCACCGGTACCAACTGTACGATTTGCGTCGACAATCCCACCGGCGACGGAACCAAGATGTTGGCGGCAGGGAAGTACGTGGTGGAGCTGGTTGCGCCTCCGGGCTACGAACTGGTCAAGGAAGAAGACAAGAACATCCTCATTGGCGACAACTATATTGCGCCAGTGACGCAGCAGTTCGGCGGGTTGGCCTCGATTTTCATCGTGCCCGACCAGGCAGCGGTGGGCAGCACCTACAACCCGAACAATGCCCAGAACGCAACTACGGACCAGGGCGTCCAGCCCCGGCATGAAGGTGACACCGGAAGCGTGGAAACCTTCTGGCCATGTGTAGGCCAGGCGCGTGTGGTGCCGGACTACATCAGCCTGTTCCCGGGATCCACGGAAGTGGCGCCCTTCGCGGGAGCGGTGCGTAATCTCTGCGACCGCAAGGAAGTCACGCTCGAGGATCAGATGTCGGTGCTGGCGAAGTTCTTCGTGTTCAGTTCGACGCACGTGGCCGCGCACTTCACCGGCATCATCACCGACGATTTCTCGTCGGAATTCGATCCGTTCTCGCCGGCTTTCGGGGAGAAGTTTGCCGTTCCCAACTTGCCGATATCCTTCAAGGACTTCAACGGCAACGAGATTTCCCGCACCTATAGCGACCAGTGGGGATATTTCGATGGCCTGAACTACTCGACCTGGGAGGTCAACCCGCCGAACCCGACCGGGTACGCGCCCACGATGATGGTCACGTGCATGAACGATCCGGGTCCCATTCCGGGTCCGAACGGTACGCTGATCACCGATCCCCTGTACAACTCCAACTACAGCAACTTCTGCTACGAATGGGCATTCATGCCGGGCCAGACGGCCTACATGGATACGCCGGTGGTTCCCACCGCGGCTTTCGCGGAGGGTTACAACCCGCCGGATTGCGCCTACCCGGATGCTACCCCCGCCGTCTCGGAAGTTGATGGTGACGGAATTGGACCGTGGGTAAGTGCCGCCGGCCACACCTTGACCATCAAGGCGTTGGCGCCCTCCGGTACGGATGGAGTGCCAGTGCTCAACAATGCATACTCCGGTCCGTCGGCGACTACGGCTCCGTTCAATCAGAAGTTCCTGAAGCGCCACTATGGCTTCGGAGCTACGCAGGGAACCGGATCGGTCACTATTGGTGGAGTGAATGCGCCCGTTACCTCGTGGAGCGACGCGCAGATCACGGTCACGGTGCCGGCGTTGAGTTCGGGGCAGTCGAGTTGCACGATCCAGCAGCGGGGTGTAGCGACTGCGACCCGGTGCGGCGAGTTGGTCATCTTGTCCGACAACGGTAAGCGGTCGATCGACACCGTCACGGTCACGGTTGGCGGCAAAGCTCCCACTTATGTCAACGGCGAGAATCCGTCGAACAACGCGATTCAGACCGCAATCGACAACGCCACCCCGGGCGACCTGATCATCGTCGCTCCCGGGACCTACAACGAGATGTTGCTGATGTGGAAGCCGGTTCGCCTGCAAGGCGTGGGCGCGGGCTCCGTTACCGTGAATGCGAACACCCATCCGGCGGGAAGAATCGACACCTGGCGCAGGCAAGTTGACTGCCTCTTTGGGTTGTCGCTAAACGGCGGTTTCATCGGCGCTCAGAACCCGTACGATCCGAATGGTACCTTCGTATGCCCCTCGACGATGCGGCGCCAAGTGGACCCGATTCCGCTGGAGCCTCTGGTCGGCTGGGATCCCACGCTCAACGGCAATATTGCGGAACTCTTGCAGGAACCCACGCTGATGGGTGCCTACGAGGGTGCGGGAATTACGGTGTTGGGCAAGGGAGTACGCGACGTTCTTATCGGGGGCGGTCTCCAACCCGATCCTAACTGCACCGCGAATGGTATCTGCACACCACTCACGGCCAACAACAACGATTGCAACACCTATCGCAGCAACTTCCTCTGTAACCCGTCGCGTGTTGATGGAATTAGTTTCGTCAACAGTTCGCAGGGTGGCGGAGCCATCTTCCTCCACGGTTGGAACCATTCGACCGAAGTCTCGAACAACCGGGTCTACTCCAATGCCGGAACGCTCACTGGCGGTATCACCATCGGCCAAATGGAGACCATCGACGGGACCATCGTGGGGACGCAACAACAGCCGTTCGGATACAACCGGAACGTCAGCGTGCATAACAACTCAGTCACGCAGAACGCTTCTTATGGTGACGAACTGAACTCAACCACGCCGGAGGCGGCCGGAGGTGTCACCTTCTGCACCGGCTCCGACAACTACCGGTTCAACTTCAACTGGGTCTGCGGCAACCTGAGCGCGGGTGATGGAGGTGGCTTCGCTCACTTCGGGTTCAGCTACAACGGCAACATTTCCAACAACTGGTTCTTGTTCAACCAGAGCACGAACCCAACGATACCGACCTACGGCGGTGGGCTTTCGGTCATGGGGGCTCCCCCGGATGGGCCGGTTTGCGAGAACGCGGTAGTCGATCAAGATTGTCCGCCTCAGCTCTCTGACGGCATCGGGCCTGGCCTTGTGATCGACTCGAACCTGATCCTGGGCAACAGCGCCGAGAGCGGTAGTGGCGGCGGCATGCGCCTGCAGAGCGTCAACGGCGCCGAGGTTTCGCGGAGTCCGCGGAACCCCGGAGCGTGGTACAGCGTCACGGTGACGAACAACATCATCGCGAACAACGTCGCCGGATGGGATGGAGCTGGAGTCTCGCTCCAGGATGCGCTGCGGACGAACTTCATCCACAACACGGTGGTCTCCAACGACACCACGGCGTCGTCCGGGGTCCTGTTCAACACGAGTGGCGCTGCGAACGGTAACGTGCCCCCGCCGGCTGCGGGATCAGGGAACGGCTCTGGCTGCACTCCCCAGCCCGATCCGGGTCAACCGCAGGATCCAAGTTGCGTCAACCCGGTCACTACTTCGACTCCGCAGGCCGCGGGGCTAGTGGCGATCCGCAATACCTCGAACCTGATCGCGTCGTTGCCCGCCACGGTGACTTGCCCTGCAGGCTATCCGGCTCCGTTGACCAACGGCATTTGCCGGCAGGTCTCGTATCCGTCGCTGCAGAACAACTTGTTCTGGCAGAACCGGGCTTTCAACATCACGGTGGGTGCATTCGGTAGCGGGTTCCTGACCCAGCAGCACGTCGTCACCCTGGTTCCCACGTTGGATCAAACCGCCAGCGGTGCTTGTCCGGGCGGTGCGAGCTACTGGGATATCGGTATTCGTGGCGACATGACTCCGACCACCCATCAATCGGGGTTCACACTCAACCCGCGGAACTCAATCCTCACGAGTCTCGGCGGCGGTTACGCAGGGAACGGGAACATCAGCCCGAGCAGCCCGGGTCTGGTAAGGCAGTACTGCAACGGTGCGCGCGTTCCCCCCGAGAACGGCGGGCTGGGATACAACGTGCCTCCGGGGATCGCGGATGCCACCGTGCCCAACCCGGTCTTCAACTTGACGCCGGCGGCGACGGTAGATGAAGGCAACAATTGGATCAACATGGCATTCGGTCCACTGTCGCTGTTCGGTCCAGCAGGCACGACCGCGTTGGGGAACTACGCAATCGCACCGGGTTCGCCGGCGTTCAATGCCGCTGCCTCGGCAGGGGTGACCCACGACTTTTTCGGTACCACTCGGCCGCAAGCCGGAGGGTTCGATATCGGAGCAGTTGAATTGGTGGCGCCAAGTGGCCCGGTTGCCAGCGTTACAGGTGGTCCGCTGGCGTTCGGGAACGTGCCGACCGGCTCGACCAGCGGGTCTCTCCCACTGGTGCTGCACAACTCCGGCAACGCAAACCTGACCGGGATCACCCTGACCTTCTCGTCGACGCTGTTCTCGCGGCCGGCCGGAACCGCGGGTGGTACGTGCGGCGCAACCTTAACCCCAGCAGCCGGGACCTGTACGATCAACGTCGTATTCCGACCCACAGCGCTGGGCCCGGTCAACGCGACGCTGACGGTTACAGGAAACGCTTTGGTGACCGGTTCGCCAGTAAGTCTCAGCGGGACCGGAGTCACACCGGGAACGGTGTCGATCTCGCCGAATCCGCTGACGATCACGGTGGCGACACCGATCGGTAACGCCGGCACGGGAACTGGCACCGTCACTTTAACGAACACGACACCACCGGGTGGCGCCACCGTGACGATCACCAATGTCACGGTGACGTCGGGTACCGGTTCGAGCCTACTCACCTGGTTCTTCAGCAACGGAGTTCTGGCCGGGCCCGACAGCTGCACGGGAGCGACGCTTTCTCCGGGCGGGACTTGTACGGTAACGGTCAGGTTTACCAACGTAGGTTCTGCTCCTGGAGTGAATCGTCCCGGAACGATCACCTTCACCGACAATGCCGCGGGCAGCCCGCACTCCGGAGCGTTAGTCGGTCACGCAAACCCGTAACTCGGTGGCAGGAAGAAGCTGCTCGCGAGGTGACTCGCGAGCAGCTTTCCGCCCCAGAGAGGGACCCGGACTTGCCACATCGCTTGCCGCGTTTGAGAAGTAGTTCACCCGGGCTTAAGGAACTTTGGACAATGCGGAATCGAACTGTACGGCCTGACAATCTGGCTGGCGGTACAAGAAGGATCCTGTTCGCCGGAGTTCTGGCCGGCAGCTTCTTCCTGTCAGCCGCTGGTGGACAATCGGCCCCAGCGAACGGCAATTCTTCCCCGTCGCCCTCCCGCGCTCATAAGAATGCTTCCCCCTATCGCTCGGCGGAGAGATCGGCCTACGCGCTCCGTTTCTACCAGTTGACCTGGGGAGTTGACTCGATGGCGGTGAAGGCGGTCGAGTCCGGCCAGATGATTCGTTTCAGCTACCGTGTGCTTGATGCGCACAAGGCCAAAGCGCTCAACGACAAGAAGGCCACTCCCTATCTGATCGACGAGAAGGCACGCGTCAAGCTAGTGGTTCCCCAGATGGAGAAGGTGGGGCAGTTGCGCCAGAGCAGCACGCCTGAGGAAGGCAAGTTCTACTGGATGGTGTTCTCGAACAAGGGCAGGTTTGTGAAACCCGGGAATCGTGTGAGCGTGGTGATCGGGAACTTCCGGGTCGACGAACTGGTTGTGGAATGAGAATCGTCCACGCCAGACTTTGGCGTTAACGGCGACAGGACTTGCCAGACCCGAAAGCTGGAACCCAATGCGGTAATGGCGGAAGCGGCCGATCCACGCTCGATTACTGCGGGAAGCGGTATTTCAAAGAAAGACCGTACGAGTCCAGAAAATTGAGAATGGAAGAAGTGATCTGCAGGAAGAAGGCGTCCTCAGGGGAGCAGGGCGATTTCTGTTTCTGCTCGACAAGCCTGCGTAATTCGGAAATGTCAACAGCCCGGCTTCTCGCAACAATCCGGGCAGGGATTCGATCGGGTTGAATGTCCATCGCCATAATGGTATGGGTCCTGGTGTGAGAGCTGCTCACTCTTACTTTGTACTGGAGCCGTGCCGGAAAAGGGATACTGCCGAGGGGGGAGAAAATGGAGAAAACTGTAGTAGAGCCGAAAACTGGGGCAATGCAAGGAAGAATGAAAAGTGTCGGACGCACGACATCATGGCGAGCCGCGCGTCGTCGCCAATCCGTCTGCCGTTGAGTGAACCCCTAATGCTGGATTGTGGAATTAGCGTCCAGCATCTTGACAGGTTCTCCGGCTCGATGGCGTCCCACGACCACCACCTTGGTTCCTTTCTACCTCGGCAACAGCCCGCTCCGATTCCCGTTGACCGCCACAGACAAGCGACGTCAGGATTGCCGGTTTCGCGTCCTATTCTTCACGGTCCAGCGGTTGTCCCTGGGGGTCCACCTGCACTTCTGATCTTTTTCCGTGTGTGACGACCTGGGCTTCGTAGGCGACAAGCTTACCCCTCTTCGTTAACGACTCCACCTTGACGAGTTTGCCCTTGCCCGCTTTTGCTTGCAGTCCGTCCCGGACCGCCGGAGAAAGCGAATCCACCACGACCTGCTCCTCGACTTCCACCACGCGGCCTTCAGCGTCCATAAGGACATCCTTGCTGTGACCATTCACGACGAACTCAGCTTCGTAGAAAGTTTGTCCGTTTTCCTTCTCCTCCGAGAAGCCGCGCACGGTGGCTCCCTGGGCTTGCGCCGCAACCGCTTTCTCAACTACGGGTGGCAGGTCAGAACGCTGGATCTTCTTTTCCTGGGACAACGCTGGAATGGTAAGAAACAGGCTGGCCATCAAGACTACTCCAACAACTCGCGATACGCTCATGGGCTTCTCCTGAAAAACCAGAATACGCCGGGAACGTGAAGATAATCTGAATCCGATCCCTGAAGATCGCAAGTGTCGGCATCAGGGCAGGTTGTCCGGATGTCGGCGAACCGGACGATCCGACTTTTGCGTGCCGAAGGACACTCCGCTGCTTACCGGCACGGCCTGAGCGCCGCGTTTCAGGTGTAGAATCCTGGCAGCCGTTGTTTTCGGAGCCTTCATGAAGAAAATTGCCGCTTTCATCCTTCTGGCTATCGTGAGCGCCTCGTGCCCGATACAAGCCCAAACTCGGGACCGCAACAACCCCTACAACCTGTCGCGAGCTGCCCGAAAATCGGCCAAACAGCAGCAGAAGGCCTCCAACCGCTATTCAAAGCAACAGCAGAAAGCGATCAAGAAACAGGCGAAAGCGCAGCGCAAGGCGCTCAAGCAGACCCGCAAACGAACGGGCTACCGGTAGGCTCAACGTATTTGATTGTGGGTTTGCTGAATGAGCGGTGCGGAAAACGAAAGAACCTCTACCCGATGTGCAGCGCGGTATTCACCTTATCAATCACTTGCTGAACGTTCATTCCGATGGCGTGTACCGTCGTCACCACAATCAGCAGAAGCAGCGCCATGATGATCGCGTATTCGCTGACGCCCTGACCCTCTTCCCGTCGTCCGATCGTGCCCAACCACTTCCCGAAGAACTGATTCATCGCAGGGCTCCACCAACAACACCTGGGTAAGCGCCGGCGAGAACAAAACTGACCCGTCGCTGGGTTGTACCTCGCGCAAACCTTCTGCACAGCCAGCTGTGACGAGGGCGCAACTCCAACATCATTGTGATTCAGGTAACACCGAGGGTCTATGGCACAAAGGTGGAGGCGATCTCCATTCTGCGCAGCTTTTGCACCCGCCTGTGCGCGTGCACCCCGGCCTCTTTGCACAACATCGTTTCCGGGCACCGTCAATGCGGCGCACTAGTCGCGCGCATGACTTCGATGTCCCCGCCCGTACGATCAGTGGATGCACGACTGCTCAAAACGCTCCGCGCGTGGGTGGACAATAGTCTGTTAGGCTTTGACACAATCTATGGCAGCGTGCCGAACACTTGTCCCTGCTCAGATGTAGAGTGTTTCCATTTTCCAGCGGAAGCACATGGGTGCAGTCCCATTCAAGCAATAGTTGTGCGGACGCCGATAGCTCAGCAGAAGGGTTGGTCTTTCTTGGAAGGGAACGAAGACCGAGTTCTCTAGCACCGCGAACTGCAACTGCGACGAGAAGGCGGGTCTTGTTTCGATGGGGCGCTGGGGCGACTGGGCTGGTCCCTGCGTGGCATCCAGCAGGCAAAGCGCGTTCGTAGAGAAACCATCAGCATACACCTGAAGGCCGCCAGGACCGGAGTGTGGCCGCCGGGTGTGCGGGAATCCGGCAAACCGACTCAAAACCGGCCATACGTGTGACCACCGGCTTTGGCGTAGAGTTGAGAGGCCCAGGACTGGAAAATGCGGTCGCAATAGGAAGCCATTGACCTTGGGCTGAGCCGCTCGTTGAGGCGAGGATCGTCTTGCGGTCATGGGATATTTGATAGGATAAGGAAAGTTATAAATCGTTGAAGGGCCGACGTAGCTCAGTTGGTAGAGCAGCCGATTCGTAATCGGCAGGTCAGCGGTTCAAGTCCGCTCGTCGGCTCCATGTTTTCAATCAGTTGCGGGCCAGGTCGGGCAAACTGGGGAACAACTGGGGAACAAGTTGGCCAGAATTCCTCGAATCAAGACGCGAAAGGGCGAAGAAGAAGTGATCGCTCCCAGCCCCATTCGCGCTGTCGGTTTTCTACTCCTCAATTCACGTTTGCGCCTGGTTCCTCTGCAGCAGCCTTGTCCATCGCCCTCTGAATCTTGTCCATCGCGTCGGTCGCTTGCTGTGGCAGGCGCTTGATGTACGCTCGCCGCGTCACGCTCACATCTGAATGCCGCAAGATCCGCTGGATCGTCAGATCGTTCACACCTGCGTCGTGCAGGTTCGTCGCAAGCCCGCGTCGAAACGCGTGATAGCCGAACCAGGGAACTCGGGCCTTTTTCAACGCAGGCAAAATCACTCGATTGAGAACGTTGTTCAGCTCGATCGGTGTGCCCGTCAAACTCGGAAACATAAGTCCTGTGGTTGGATTTCCGCAGCGCAGTCGCCACAGGTCGAGCTTCGTTTTCAGCGCAGGTATCACTGGAACGTCGTCCTGGCTGGCGGCAGTCTTCGGCGTGTTCACGTGCGAGTTCCAAACGCTTTGTGTAATGCGTAGCGTCTGGCCCGAATAGTTTTCCCATAACAAGCCGCGGATTTCTCCTCTACGCAGACCCGCCAGGCCAGCTAGCGCGATGACAGTGCTTGCAGGCTCAGGCAACATGCCCATGATCTTCTGGATCACACGAAGTTCGTAGGCATGCGTCTCTGTACTCTCGCGACCTTTGGGAATGCTCGTTCCTGTCGCTGGGTTCACGCCGGACAAGAAACCCATCTGCAGAGCATGCTTGAAAACACCGGATAGAAAGCTTTTGATCCGAGCCAGACTGGCATGTGTGAGTCGAAGCGTCTCTCTCAGCTCAGCCAATCCTTCGTCGCTCAGCTTCTTTTCTTCGTCGGTCAATTCGCGGATCATGTCGTCCGTTTCGATCTCATTCAACCACGTCTGCACGTCGAACGTCTGGATGTCGCGAAGCCAGAACTTCTCCGCCCGGTCCTTCAAGTGAACGCGCCAGATATCGGAGCAATTCTTGTACGTCGACGGCCTACGCTGAGCCTGAATGAAGGGCAGAAACACGTCGTCGACAAACTCACCGAAGCGCACCAGAGAATTGTCGTTGTTTCCACGTCCTTGCTTGTTCAGATCTGCAAGAAACTCGGATGCGATGTTGGCGATCGCATTCGGCGCGTCCTTTCCATCTTTGCCCTTGTGACGTTTGGGTGGAAACTCCGCAATCAAGCCCAGGCGCCGTGCCCGCAGGACCCTTCGGACTTGTCCGTTCTCTCGTGCGGTAGCGCGATACCGCAGCACCCACCAGCCGCTCTTTTTGACGATGGTTCCTTTTTGCCCAGCCTGTTCTGGCATCCCTGCTCCCCGTTTGATTCCGAGAAACCTGCTGAATTGTTCCCCACGTGTTCCCCGGCGATTTTACGCGTTGCATACAAAGCTACTTGCGTGCGACATGCCAATAGACAATCGGCAGGTCAAGAGGAAGAGTAGCTTGGGTGGGCGGGGAAGGGAATGGCACGAAGGGAATGGAGAAGAGGTTACTAGCGGGCGGACAGGCTAGGTTAGGCGTAGGGAAGTGTTATCGCTGCCGCGGCTGTCCGACCTCATGCCTGCTGTACCACGCTTGAAGCGGCGAGTCTGGGCAATCGAACCAGCTGAAGAGTTTGACCCGACCTCGACTGAAGTGTGGCAACGGATCAGTCTCACTCCGTGTTTGGTCGAGCACCCAGCGTCGGCTGACGTGGAGGCGTTCGGCGAGTTCATCGGCAGTCAGGCGTGAGCACATGCAAAGGTGACGTCGCTCCTTGCTGGATCAGATGCATTGGACTGTTCCGACGAATCTGGTGCCCATTCAGTTTGACACCACGGTTAGTCGAGTGAGTAAGTTGGAGAGATGTTGACGAAGGAAAACCGCCGCCAAGAAAGGGAGACGGGCGCGCCGGTCGACCGCTCAGTGCCACAGTCTTCGCTACCGCCCTGCCTCGGCCAGCCTGCTACTCTGCGCCCCTCTCTTCGCAACTCCTCGTCCCGGCCAGACCGACCCAGGGAGGGACAGGTAGACCCCCTGGTCGAACAAAGATCGTGAACGTATCTGTGGAGCGATTGGGAATTCGGACTCGTAGAGGTGGGCAGGCACAGCGGCGGAGATGTTGCCCTAGCAATGCTGGATTCCACTTCAAGAGGGATAGCGGAACTTAAACCGGCCAAATGGTGGATTCCGGGTAGCCGAAAATCCGGGTACTATCACATGAATGCCAATGCTAATTATCTTTGGCGGCCTACCGGGCACTGGAAAGACGGTGATTGCTTGGGAACTGGCTCGTCAGCTCGATGCTGTGTACTTGCGCATCGACTCGATTGAGCAAGCCATCCGAGATTCCGGTGTGGTCAGCACGCAGCTCAAGGATGCGGGCTATCGCGTCGGCTACGCGCTTGCCGAGGATAACCTCCGTCTCGGTCGATCCGTGATTGCGGACTCCGTTAATCCGCTGCAGGTCACGCGCGACGCATGGATCGGAGTAGCGAACCGGATACCGGCCAAGGCCGTCGAAATCGAAGTCAAGTGTTCTGACCCTAACGAACATCGACGGCGAGTGGAGACGAGAGCCACCGATATTTCCGGATTGAGACTGCCTACGTGGCAAGAGGTGATTTCTCGGGAGTACCATACGTGGGATCGCGAACACTTCGTTATTGATACTGTTGCCCATAGCGTCGAGCAGAGCGTCAGCATGATCCGGTTATTGCTGCGGAACCCATAGTGCGACAGCGCTGCCCTGCCGAGCCAATCTGAACCTGCCCAACAATCTTGACGAACGCTCCTTCAGTGGGCTACTTTGCAGCCCTGTGTTTGACGACCTGTACGACGCAGTCTCGTTGCTATGGTCTTGGCGCTGGCCCGAGATACTGGGTGAGATCACCGCAGTCGATGTGGAGCGGATAGAGGACGCCCAAGGGCGTGAGACACTCCGATTGGCTGTCGCTTACAAGTTCTCAATTGGCAATGATGGACCGTACACAGGCGAGTCGCTTTGGCAGCCTGCATTCTTCTCAGGCAAGAGAGTCCTAGCCGCTCGTCGCAATGTTCGTGTTCATCAGCAGGTGCTTGTGCGCTACCGTCCTGATGATCCCAGTGTGAACAAGCTGGATCGACGCGCCAGGAGAATCCGGCTCGTATGATCGGGCGCAGCGGCGGGGCAGATGGGCGTTCGTGATGACGCGATATTTTGACAATCGGGTGGGTGCGGTACACTTCTGCCGAGCTATCGTTGGCGAACCAACGATTTCTGGAGTCGGTTGCAGAGAGATGATAGGGGCTATTGCTGGCGACATAATCGGCTCTGTGCACGAATTCGCGGGACAAAAGACCAAGGAGTTCCCGCTCTTCGTGGCGGAAAGCCGCTTTACGGATGATACCGTGCTCACCGTAGCGGTCGCGGATTGTTTGCTTACTGGTTCCTCCTACGTTGACAAGTTCCATCAGTACACGCGCACCTATCCCAATCGCGGGTATGGCGTCGGATTCTGGCATTGGGTGAATTCCGGATCGCGCCAGCCTTACAACAGCTGGGGCAATGGATCCGCAATGCGAGTGAGTCCCGTTGGCTTTGCGTTCCGGACGTTAGAGGAAGTGCTCAAGGAAGCGCGAGCCAGCGCGGAGGTGACTCACAACCACCCGGAGGGAATTAGAGGAGCCCAAGCCACAGCGACGGCCACATTCCTGGCTCGACAGGGTGAGTCCAAGCGAAAGATCCGAAGCGCGATCGAAGAGCAATTTGGTTACGATCTGAGTCGAACGACCGCCATCATACGGCAGACCTACTCGTTCAATGAGTCGTGCCAAGAAACGGTCCCCGAGGCGATTACAGCCTTTCTCGATTCCGCGGACTACGAAGATGCCATCAGATTGGCCATTTCCCTTGGCGGCGACGCCGACACCCTTGCGTGCATCACGGGTGGAATCGCGGGCGCGTTCTACGGAGGCGTTCCACCCAGTATTGCAGCCCGCGCCTTGGCGCTGCTGGACGACGATTTGCGAACAACCGTGACACGCTTTTGCGAAGCATATGCGATCGCCATGCCGTAACGCTGCATTGATATTCTCGTCGTCCCAGAAGAGCAAGCCTAGTCTCACAATGGGATCGTCGGGGCCGAAGCAAAGATTGTTGACGTAACCAGCCTCTCACTCACGACTCTGAGCTACGTTGTGCTCTACGATCTGAGCGCGAACAGCCTCCAGAGTCACACCGCTCCTGTTGCGACCGTGCCCTCCCCTACACTGGCCACACCGACCCCGGGGCAGGCGAAAGACCGGAGTGGTCTTAGAAACTGGAACACAGCTTTCCCGCGCGATGAAAACCACACCTCGTAGGTGGATGTCTTGGTCCGGCCAGCGCCCTCGCTGGAAGGGTCGAGACGTTTCGCGCCATCCCCCCGCTCAGGCACATCTCTGACCGTGGCAAGACCGCAAAGAGTCTGCGAAGCTATTGCTTTAGCGAAGCTGTCTTGGGATCTTGCTCCTTCTGTCGTGGCTTCGTCTTGTTCGCAGCAGGTGCCTTCTTGGCGACGGGCTTGGTCGACGCCGGTTTTATCTGTGCTGTCTTAGGCTGAGCCTGTTTGGACGGCGCCTGCGTGGCCTGGGCTTGTTTCGCGTTCTTGTCGCCGCCTTTGTGATGGTGCCAGAACGCAAGTTTTGCGAGGCGGTTATGGTGCTCCTTGTCGGGATTGTTCCTACCACTCGTGGCCATCGCCAGCGCGCTGAACAACACAACGGTGACCACAAGGGTAAGGATCGTTCTGATTGTTTTACTCATAAAAACCTCCAGGTTTCGGGAATTGTGCAGTCGTTAATGGGAAGCTCACAAGTGACGAAAGGGAATACTGAATCGGGGAATCGGGTAGGCGACGCTTTCATACTTCCTTGCTGACAGCTCTTCGAGGGGGGGGCTCTGTCGTGGCATGTCACTCACGATCCGATGACGGCCTGGCGTTTTCGCAGCGATGGCAGCGACTGCGGCTTCTGCGCACGCTCGTCTCTTTTTGTCTGGGCGGTCACCTTACCGGGGGCCAGCGCACGAAAACAACCGGTGATCCGCCCTGCGACTCACGTCAAGAATTTTAGTTCGGTTAAGACAAGGGGTTGATCGCGTGGCGTCTGAAGCTGGCATGGCTGGGCATGTTCCCGGGGGCTTCCTGGCGGTGAAGGAATTAGGTCGAAGCCGGTGAGCCGGGAAGACTGGGGTCAGTTGGTGTAATGGCGATGTTTCGCCAATGAACCGCTTACCGAAGGAGACGCAACCTCAAGACAACACCAGCCAAAGCGCCCGGCACAAATGCGAAGACCACCACGACTGTCCGCCAATTCTTCGTAGTCAGGCAAGCTACGGCAATTGCGATGGCAGCGTACAAGGCCATAATCAAAGCCGTTGCACCAACAACTGGAGCAGACAACGGGTCGTATCGTCGAGAGAACCAGAGAAACACGCATTCCCAGTTGCAGCCCACACCAAAAATGACACCGAAGGCGAGAAGAGACCATTCCGGCAACCGGTACTGCGTTGCCTTCACGGTTCTTTCACCTTCGATTGCATGTAATGGGGTCGCTGGCTCGAATGGCATCACTCTCAGGGCCAGCATGGCGATTGCGAAGACGACAAAGGCAGTGAATCCCAATTCTCCGCCATACAGGTCAACTGATAGAAAGGCAATGAAGCCCCACGCCGCGACCAGCACAACGATTCCACGAAAAATTGGCCACAAGAAACGGGCGTACTTTGCCTTCTTCACCGTGCCTTGGTCTTGGATGATTGCGGGCATTGCCCCAATTATCAGTGAGCGTCGGCATGAAGCGGAGATGACTGACGTAACCAGGCCATAACGCTCAGTGAGAATTCGGCCCGACCGGGTCAGTGAGCGCAAACGCGATATTTCAACAACGATCTCTTCAGGTGTAGGAAAATGTGCTTTATCTTGGGGATTCGACGGTTGATTTCCTACCCTCCAACGGCGAGAACGCACCGAACACAACATCAAGTGGCCTGGACGCGATTTCCCGCGACTTGTACGCACCGCTCACGACCTTGCATCCAGCGCCTTGGCGTGTGAATAACCATTCCGACCAATGGGCAGTGAGCTGGGCATTGTTGCGATGGGCAGAAAATCCGGGACACGCCCACGTATGGTTCGAGGCGCACTCGAACTCGACAACTGCCTTGAATGTCACTTCAACCCACTGCCCACGCGAGAGCTCTACAACGTGCGAGCGGTTATTGGGAGCTGCAGAGAGAATTGCCTCCCCTTTTAAGGTACGCCTGCTTGCCCCCATCTTTCGGACTCCCCAGTGCAAGACGTATGGTTGCGCTTTCATAACTCAGTGTTTCATCGTTGGGGTCAGTCTTTACAGGCTCAATGGCTCCCACCTCCCAAGGAACCACAACCTGTTGATCCCCTTCGTTTTTCAGACGAACGGTAACGGTGATTTCTGCTCCGTTATGAACAAGACGCGGCTCGGCACTGACGATCTCGAACGAGAGCTTCTCGGGAACATCTCGCACAATCGCGCCATCTCGATGGTCAATGAAGCAATCATTCTCCCCCGCCGCACTAATAACAGGGGTGGCGTAGGGTGCCTTTACTGGCGTAGTTGGCTGGCCCGAGATGTGCGTTAGATCCTTGGTCGCTATCAACTGAGCGACTGCACAGGCCGAAAGCGATGTCACAAGCACCGGAATAAAGAGCGTGGATATCCCAAGACGTCTCTTCAAGGCAAGGGACTCTCCCTGGGGATTGTATCGGATAGCTGACGAAAACAAGCGTCATAAAGTGAGAATTTGGCCGACCGCCTGATTGAGCGCAATCGGGATTTTTCGCCAACGATGACTCGGAACGTCTAGAGCGGCACAGGGCTAGAGCAGAGCAAGGACGGCAATCGAAATCGCTGCCACCAGAAGATAAGAGAGTACGTTAGCGTTTCTGACGACGCGGCTGGTTTGGGAATTGACTAGTTCTGGGTTCGCCTTTTTTCGTCCAATCCACCACTTTACGTATGGGGTTTCAACCCACCACGAAATCACGAAGCACATCCCAAACAGGAGCACAGCCGCCACAAGCAAGGTCCAACGCGGGTATTGACCAAAACCCCGTGCAAGTTCTGACACATCGCCGCCACGGCTCCACTGGTCCAGATTCGACTGTCGAGTACCGAACAAACGGATTTGCATTCTGTTCTGAACGGCACTGGCTACCGCCGTCGCGATCGGAAGTCCAATAACCGTTGAGGCTATGTTCGCGACTCCAAAGACTCGGAACGCCTGTCCGCCGCTCAGATTCAATCGGCTGCGAGCGTAGTTCGCCTCGACAGCGATAATCGGCAGCAGCAACACGATGGTGATTGGCCAAACCAGCACCAAACTGGGCAATATCGCATCGGCGAGCAACGGAGAGAAATGATTCACGCAGCCATCATAGATTGTTCATCTGCTTTGGCTCCACGTTATGCTGGTGCAGGATCGCCGAGCACTCCAATTCTGTTGCAATCAGGCCATTATACTTGTAACCGTTTGGTTACGAGTTAAATGGGGATTTCTCGCCAGCATCACATACAGTGTTCGAGTTGATGGAAAACCGAAACCCTCTTGAGGATGTCTGGACCGTTAGTGTCGGATAGCTCGCGTTGTGACTTTGGGTTGAACTCAAAGGCTATGTACACATTGTTTTCGCCGCAGACGAAGGGGGCCTTCTCCTCGGCGATTTTGACGAGATCGTCATATCCTGCCCCATCAAGGCTGACATATTCGCCTTTGAAGTTCGCGACGCAGCACATCTGCTTGAACGCCTTCCCGTTAGTTTGAAGGTGGGCCTCGACCTGCTGACGTGTCATTCCAGGTTTCAATTCTGCCGAGTATTGAGCTAACACGATCTGGTAGCCACTCTCGCGCTCCACTGCCTCACGTCGATCTCGAGCGTGCTGAACGAACCACAAGCTAATGGCGACTACGGCTACGGCCGCAACGAGCATCGATACCTTCAGTCGCATCGCTTGATTATCACCTAATCGAGTCGTTAAAAGCTGTCTGACTGTCGAGAACAGGCGTTCTCGCAACTTTGCGCCTTTTGTTCGCCAGTCAAGCGAAAGGAAAGCGCAAACTTGTGCTAAGGGGATATTACGACAGTTAACGGATTCGAGTCTCAATTTTGGGCGGAGCAGAGTCCACAACGACGCTACGGCGCACAGATGAATCGGAACATGCTTTTTCGTTGAAATCGCTTGTGAGATGGAGCGGAATCACTTGTGTTGATCCATTTGTCTGCACTTGCAACCAGTAGTATCCGGGTTGAATTCTCCTGAACTCGAATGCGCCGTACTTGCGCGACCGGACGGTCGCTATCGGACTAGCGGCACAACATTCTCTTTCGGCGGCTGTCGCCGGATAAAGAGTGACCATTGCACCCTCGATGTATGCCGTGTACAGGCGAGATTTAGCTTTGCCGTCTACGATGATGGTCTTCTCTTCCGGGGCTGCGAGTTGGAGTTGTCCACACAGTTGATCAACCTTCTGCCACTGAACTCTTTCGGCAGCGTTGGATGCAGGTGGGGACAGGAAACTGGCGATTAAAAGTAGCGGGGACACCATCCGTAGGGCCGACTGCCCGCGTGTGCGTATGAAAGAAGCCATTATGTATTGGACACCGGCAACGCACCGTTCGCAGCTTACGTCCGTAACTGTCGCAATCAGGCCTCTCTACTCATTGAGAAATTGGCCGCAGCCCCGTCAATTGAGTGAAGTTGTGATGTTACGCTAAGCCTCAACGGGCGCTTTTCAGGAGCACAGTGGTCTTGCCCTGTTTTACATGGCTGATTCCCAAGTGCTGCAAATCGGGCGTGCCCACCGACACCGTCGAACAGTCGTCCATGTAGTAGACAAAGATGTAGACTCCGCTTCCCATGTGCTTGTCAGGGAGGCCGCACTTTCGCACGACATCAATCATCGTCGTGTTCTGGGTGAAAGAGCGAAAGCAACTGACCTGTTGTGCCGTCTTGGGTGCATCAGGCAGCATGATCTGTGGTGGCATTGGCTGGCTGTCATCGCGTCTCGTAGAAGACGTTAGCGTCTTGCATTTGTCAGCGAGCGTTTGCTGTGCCGTAGATTGTAGGCAAATGAGAATGGCCGGGGCGGTCAGCAATACACGCAAAACTCGGTTCATACGTGCAGTTTACGTCGGTTCGATTGTTGTGACCAGGCCATGTTGCTCATCGAGCCCAGAGGGGTAGGCCGAGGGCGTAGTTGGTGACATCGCGATGTTACGACTGTGATTGTCAGTTGGTGGCCGGGAGCTCAATGCGCTTCACGGTGTATATGGGCAAGATGTCCTGTTGCCGATTCAATTCGAGACCGAGTTTGCTGAGGACCGTGAAAATTGTGGGGACCAGGCTGATGCTTTGGGGTACGTGTTGCGACGCAATGCTTGTGAGTCGGTTGCCAAGGCCCTTGCCCAGACCGATAGAGCAGATATTGCCAGTTCGCTACTTATTTGAAAACTCGATTGAGTCGCTGCCAGGCTTCGCGTTTTTCGTGGAGCGAAGGAGAAGTAGCTGAGTCGTCGGTTTCCTCTTCGGGTGTCTCTGGCGTCAGTTGGTCGATGACCGACGAGACCGTCTCTGTCTCCGCATCGTCGCCGCCTTTAAGCGCCTCGTTGATACGACTCCACTCAACGCCGCGTGCTAACGCTCGTTCGATGGTGGCACGAATACGTCTATCTGCGTCGCTACTTCTGGCCTGCATAGCTGTCGCCTTCGTCACTGTCATTGCCAGCTACTGCTCCCCCTCCTCGTCCGAGCAGATATCTCGCAGCAGCCCGCCCAGCCGTTGCGTACGCAGGATCACCCAGCTTCGCCAATCGCGTCACCACCGCTGGCTGTTTCAACCCCGCATTCGCTGCCCGAGTCATCAGCCCGATCGAGCCGACGACCGGATGGCCAAGTTGTAGTCCCAACCCTAGCCCTGCAACGGAGAAGAAGGGGAAATTCACCTTCGCCCGGCTTCTCAATGCGATCTCTTTGTCGACGCTCTTGCCCGCGGCGAGGATGCCACCGTAATGCGCCTGCACGTCTTTTACCCCTGGCGCATTCGTATCGATAAAGCTGTTCAGCCGACCGTAGATCTCGCGCAGAGCAGCTTGGCGCGCATTTTCGATCTGCGACTCTCCGGCCCAGCGAATTTGGTGCCCGATCGACGTCTTCAACTCGTGCAAATCGCCCAGTGTCTGTGCATTCGCGGCTTCGGCACTGAGACTAGCGCGCATCCGAGAGAGTGGAACGGCGCTTCCGCCGAATTTCTGGACCGCGGACATCTGCGTCGAAATCGGATCCCGAATTAGCTGCGCGACTTTTGTCCGGTCGAACGTTGTTGCGTTCGGCGACTGATCGACCAGGCTGCGGATTGTCTGTCCAGTCTCGGTCAGTTCCGTCGCAAGCTTGTCGTGCAGATCCCCGAGCGAATTCGCAACGATACCCGAATTCCGTACCGCTTCAACCGGATCCCGACCGAAGCGAAAATCTGTCGCAGCAGTTTTTAGTATATTGGCGAAGGCCCTTTTGCCCAGCCACGATGCGCCCGCGCCAATAGGTCCCATAGCCGCAGATGTAGCGGCTTGCGTAGTTGCAGCAGACCCGGCTTTCTCGACATCGGCAGTTTTGAACAACTCCTGTGCTCCCGACACCGCACCTTCGCCCGCAGATCGCACGCCCAACGCAGCCAATTTAGCCAGCCGTCCTCCCCCGAGCGCAGCTTTGGTCGCTTCTGCGCCTTTGGCTATCTCGCCAGCTGGGAGAAGAAATTCCCCTACGTCTTCTGATACTCCACCAGCTTTCTGCATGGTGTTGGTCGGTTCAAGGAAGTCCGGTTTGACTCCGATAGCCGAGCCTAGATCCGCTTCGCTTGGCATCGGAGGTACGGACGGTGCGACCTTGCGAATCGCTTCGTTCGTCAACTTCGTCGCGCCGTAGGCTTTCTTGCCGATCTGTTTGTACGTTCCCGTGTAGAAGTCCGTATACGCCTGCCCTGCGGCATCGGCGGCGTTCGTTACGGCAATGCCCGCTTGCGTTGGCAAGCTGGTGTCTGCCTCGACCTGTAATGAGCCGGGGGATGTCCCTTGTTGCCACGGCGCTAGCGGGGCCGCCGGTGGAGCGATCGGGCCGACATCTGTCGATCCAGATGGCTCGGTAAGCCTATTCCCCCACTTCGATCCATCGAGCTGCTGGGCCTGGTCAAACACATTCCCCGCGGATGTAGACGTAGGTCCCTGCCCTCGTTCCAACTTTTCAGCCTGATCAAAAACGCCCATTAGAATGCCCGCCCATCTCGCCGAGCCATAGACTCAGCTTTCTTGCGATCGCCTCCGGCCCGACGAAGATATTGGCGCGCTTCATCTACGGAAAGAGGCTTGCCCGGCGAAGAAGCTGAGCCATTTCCGCTGGCGCCAAACGATCGTGGCGCTGCGTTGCGTGCAGCGTTGTAGCCCAATTCCCCGAGAGATTTTGGCAGCGGCTGTGGCTCAGCGTCGGGATCGACTTCCCATTCAGGCTCGCCCGCGACCCCGACCATTGACGCGGACCGGCGCGATTTGGAGACGTCGGCACGGAAGCGATCTTCCCCGAGGCTGACCATTTGCTGCATCTGTTGTGGACTCAGCGTGACTCCGGTTAAGTACCCATCGCTATCAAACTTCGCCTTAAGCCCTTGTAACCACGGACGCGACTGTTGCGCTTCAGAGATGATGGCTTGGTTGAGTCGGGCACCTTTCTGCAATCCCATCGTCATGCCGAGATGGTTCGCCAGCAACGACAGCTGGGCCTGCTGGTCGCCCTTCAACCCGTCGACGTAGTTTTGCCGCATAACCTTCAACCGCTCTTCACTATCCAGCGCAGGCTGGAAAACCTTCAATCCTTCTTCGCGCGAAGTTAGCCCAAAACGTTCCTGAGCCAGCGCTTGACCCGAGCGTGCGAGTTCAAGTCTCTGCTGCGCCATTGCCAGTTGAGCCTGGATCTGACGCTCCTTCTGTTGAAACGCTGGAGAGTTTGGATTCGCGATCGCATCTTCGTGCGCTTTGGCCAACGCAGCTTGAGCTTGCTTCGACTGGATTGCAGCTTGACGCAGTTGTTGGTTCTGGGCCGCTGTCGGATCGGCCAGGATTTCATTTTCAGACATCGGCGCCACAGCACCATTCTCGTTGACTTTGTAGCCCTTGGTCCGCAGATCGCCCAGCGTCTTTGTCTGCGCAGTTTGAGCTTTACTCTCAGCGATATCGTTGGCGCGATCGTGATATCCGAGCATGCCGCGTCGATAGTTCGCCTCGTTTTGAGCCATCTGCAGGCGCAGGTTCATCTCTTGTTCTTGCTGCGGCTGTTCCAATGCCCAGAGCTTCTGCTGCGGCGTGCCCATTGAAGCTCCGACTTGCTGCAATGCGCGGCCAAGCAGGCTTAGCGGCGAAGGCTGTGCCGTGCGCTCAGCATATGTCTGCTTTCGAATCTGCCCGCTGTCGCTGTCAACGGTGAAGCCTGTTCCTGGCCCAACATATGGTTGACCGGGGTCAGGAGACTTCGCAGCCAAGCCACCGAGTCTAGCGAGAGCGCGGACGAAGCGATTACTCCCGCCTTGCTCGGCTAGAGTTGGCGTAGACGTGGGCGCCGAGCCAATATCCCGCGCGGCCTTTGCCGACTCAGCTGACATCCCTGGCGAGACTACTGAGGCATCGGGTGCAGAAAATGGTCCGAACTCACCTTGGCTCGTCCACGGATCCGTTGGCGTATCCGGTGAGTTCTCCGCAGCGGGCTTGAGCGGATTGCTACGCCCAGATCCGTTCGGACCCGATCCTGCATCACCAGCTCCGATCGAAGCGTTGAGATCCGGATCAGCTGGAGAAGGAGCTTTCGAAGGAGTCTTCTTGGCTGCAATCGCGCCAGCAAATGGACTCCGCTTGCTCAGCCGGGCCAACGCAGCCGTCAACCCGCCATCCCAGCCCGCAGTTGAGCCGTTGCCAACGTTGTCGCCGTTCATCGTCTGTGCTACCGAGTCGCTGTCTCCCCAAGCCATAACTACGTTCTCCTATTCATCGCGCCCAGGCCAGTCATGACGGATCCGGCTGCACCCGCCAACGTTCCGACCCCGCCAAGTATGTCGCCACCCATGCTGCCCATCCCAGCTCGTCGCGCCGCCGAGTTCCCACCTTGACCGTATGCACCAGATGCGGTTCCGATCGCCATAAGCGGGTTGTAGAGCTGTTGCTGCTGTTGGTTGTATCCAATCCCAGCCAAGCCGAGCTGCTGTTGATTCTGCAGCGCGGTGTTGTATGCCGAGTTCGTCGACATATCGGCATTCCGATTCGTCGTATTGAGCAGACTCGACATTGCGCCCGGACTGCCCTGCATGCCACGCTGGGCCAGCATCTTTTGCCCAACAGCGATTGAGTCTTGCGCCGTGCGCTGAATGTTTGATTTATCGAGTTCGTATTGGGACGTCGTGGCCTTGCCCAAACCCGTCTGCGGATTCACGTTGCCAAAGTACGTATTCGCCCCTGCATCCCCGGCAGCTCGATACCCTTGCTGAATCCCCTGGTCCAGGAACTGAAAAAACTGTCTGCGGCGGTACAGTCGGACGGGAATCAGAAGCTCAAAGAAAGCGGCTCGGTCACGAAGCGGATCAAAGCGACTGCGCCCAAAGTGTTGGCGGGCGGGGTAAAGATGGGCGCTGAGATTGGCAAAGCCGTACTGACTGAAATGTTGATGCAGTATTACGGGCTGAAATGAAAGCGTCATTTAGGTAGGACTATGCGGGCAGAGCCCAGCGAAATAAAACTCGTCCGTCAACAGGGCCAGTATGACTGTGGGATTGCGACAGCAGCAATGATTGCGGGTGTCACCTACGAAGAGGCGTGGAGTAGGTTGGCTCCCCCGCCTTCAACTCCTGCCACAACCGTGGCCTATCATAAGCGAGAGGCTGACTTCTTAAACGAGAAGGGATGGTGGGCTTCATCTCAGGTGGTTCTGAAGACGGTAGTCCCTCTGGATCATTTGCTTCAGGTGATCCGGGACGATGCGAATGTCAAACAGGCTTTCGAGAATGCGCAGCGGGTGCGTCTTGTATTGGCTTTTGCGGACGGAGCAAAACCTGATCACACCGTTGTCGGGGACAAAGGTAACGAAGAAGTGGTCTATGACCCTTCACGTGGAATAGTTCCGGTCTCGGAACTATTCAATCATGCAGGGCTTCAAAGCTATTCGGGAACCTTAGGTATGACATCTTTTTCCTATCAACCCGGACAGCCCATTCAGGCATGGATCATTACCGAAAAAGGATTCGTACCCCCAGCAGGATGGAATAGCGGCAATTGATCGGAATCGAGAAAAGCATTCGCCATCAGCACATCGTAGGTCGCGTCAGTGTCATGGCGCACCTTTCGAATTCCGATGGACTCCCACTTAACTCGCTATTTGCGATCAGTTCGGACGTGGTAGGAATCGAGTCGAGACGCAGCGGATCGGCGGCCAGCCCCCGTCCGCCCTTGCTTCATTTCGAAGAAATATCGGGGAGCCGCTTTCACCACCCCTGCGTAAATCACGTCGATGGTAAAGCCGAGTGGGTATGGACACGGGAACCCAAAGTGCTGGACGGTAACGAAGTGTGTGCTATCGTCTGCTGTCTTTTATGCATATGAATGCTTTTACGATTGGGATCGTTTGCAGAGGAAATACCTGCCGAAGCCCCGTTATGGGTGTTTGGGTACGTGAACTAGCGGGCAGGGCACAGGTCAATTCGGCCATGCAGGTCTGGACAGCCGGTATGTGCATAGGGGATAAAGACGTTGACAAGAAAGTACCGCCAATCGCTCAAGAGATGGGCCTCTCGAAACAACTTGTTGACGAACTGAAGAAACACGAGGCGCATGACCTTACTGAAGAGCATCGCAACACCGATCTGCTCGTGTGGATCACCGACCCGGATAGGGCAAACGAGATTGAGAATGGCGTTAGTCTTGCTGAACGGATGCGAGGGGAAGCAAAGCGCCTTGGGGCGGTGCTGCTCATCATTCCGGAACCCGACCGCCCTTGGGAAGCGATGGACAGGGGTGCGCCAGATGAAGAGGTGGAACAGCTTTACAGAGAGCAGGCGGTCAGCCTTCGCAATTGGGCATCAATCATCCATGCCTTTGTCCCAAGAAACCCGCAAACCGATAGGCGACGGAATGGGTGATTATTGAAAGTGAAGGATTGGGTCAAGAAGACCGCACCCAAGGTGCTGAGCGGCGGCGTAAAGATTGGCGCTAGCGTCGGCCAAACCCTGCTTCTGGAGTATCTGAAACAATATTTCGGGTTAGGGTAAGGCCAGAAAGACGAAGACCAGCCGTCCTGAAATCGGCTGTTCAGTCCGCTGCGACAAACTGCTGCACAGAAGGTGTTCAGGAACACCCTAGAACGCACGAAAACTGGTACATGGCACCTACAACACACAACAACATACGCAAGGTCGGGTCTTTTCGTAATCGGCAGGTCACCAGTTCAAGTCTGGTCGTCGGCTCCATTCTTTCAAATACTTAGCGGTGCTTCTTACTGCACCCTCAAGTCACTGTGACGTGGATTGTGACGTGAATTGCGCAGGTCGATGGCTTCACGGATCGAATCCAGCACCGGATGCTGGTATCGCATTGACGTACGCACATCGGTGTGACCCATGACTTTCATCACCATCACCATTGCCAGGTTGCCAGTGGCTTCGTACGCTGCCGTGCCAAAAGTATGGCGGGCACAGTACAACACCAGCGACCGAGGCAAGCCAGTCTCGCTGCGGGCTTCCCTGAATTGCTTGGCTGCCGTCGTCAGATGACCGTCAGCGGCCCTGCGCGAGGAGAACAGCCACCCCTCCCGCCGGTTGCGACACCGAAGCATCAACAAGTCCAACATGCGTTCACTGATTGGTACCCGGCGTCGCGATGCTCTGGTCTTGCCGTGAGGATTGAAGATAACGCGGCGAGACCAGTCAATGTTCTCCAGCTGAATTCGAAAGACTTCCTCAGGGCGCATCCCGGTATCCTGGATGATGATGAGCACGTCTTTCATCGGTTGTTTAGCCACTGCCAGCAACTTTCCCTCGGCTTCGAGGTCGATGGTCTGTTCCCGTCCGAGTTCTTTCAGCAGTTTGATCCTGGGCGCCGCGGCAATTACTTTCCATTCCATCGCTTTTCCAAGCAACCTCCGGAGTGTGCGAAGGGGTGCGCGACTTTAAAGTGAGGGTAACGCTCTTCGAGCCTCCCAGTAGTCCTCGAATCTGCCGCTGAGCTGATAGCAGCGGAGGGCAATTATGTCATTGGCTCCACGCACAGTCCAAAACATGCCGGATTGTTTCAGCCTGCCCAACACAGTTTTGCATCCAGCTTCGATCACCCCGGAGCCCACGAACAGTCCTTGCTTCCGAAACTTGGG
>WNFP01000348.1_pt1 | contig 40757 bp, 29 predicted proteins | sample 5400201 | NCBI WGS metagenome assembly WNFP01 (sample SAMN13153355, study PRJNA577476) | soil metagenome | isolation source: 115 cm saprolite under Madrone tree | place: USA:California | collected 2016-06-14 | reverse complement strand
CACGCAGGGCCCCAGGATGCGCGCGTGGGTTCCGTAGCTGCGGGGGTGGGGCTTCCCCTGGCCGGTGACGCCGGAGGTGGCCAGTGCGTTGGCATCCGAGCCCACGAGGACCCACGGCGCCCGAGTGATCTCGCGGACGTCGGGCTCGGTCATCGAGGTGACGAGAATGCGGGTCTCGCCGCGATCGGCCACGATGAAATCACAGACGGCGTCGAGGGGATTCACGGCGCGGCCGCGCGCGATGTCGCCGAAGGTACGGCCCGCGTGCTCGGGAAGATGCGGGGACACCGCCACGTACGGATAGGCGTCGACGTCCACGGGAAGGCCCCGGCGCCGCGCCGTCTCGATCTCCGTGAGCAGGCGAGCCGCCCCGCCCCAGTTGTCGGTGCCAGAGAGCTTGAGGTGGGCGATCTGCACGTGCACGCCCGTCGCCTCCGCCACCGCGATAGCCTCACGGACCGCCTCGAAGACGTGATCGGCCTCGTCGCGGATATGCGACGCATACCCGGCGCGGTGCCGGGCGAGCACGCGCGCGAGAGCAAGGATCTCGTCGGCGTCGGCGTATCCCCCGGGCGCGGTGAACAGCCCGGACGAGAGCCCCCACGCGCCGGCCCTGAGCGCTTCCTCCAGCAGCTGCTCCATGGCCACGCGCTCGGCATTCGTGAGCGGGCGGTCTTCCATGCCCGCCGTCATCAGGCGCAGGGTGTGATGCCCGACCTGGAGAATCACGTTGACGGAGGTCGGGGGAAAAGCCGCGACGTACTCGGCAAACGTCGTCTCGTGGAAGGGCAGCCAGGGCGCGCTCGACGCGAGATACTCACGCAACATGTCGGCGCGCCCCGGTAGGGCGGGGGCGACGGAAAAGCCGCAGTTGCCAACGACCTCGGTGGTGACGCCCTGCCGGACCTTCGACTCCGCCCGCGGATTCAACGGCAGGGTGAAGTCGGAGTGGGTGTGGATGTCGATGAAGCCCGGCGCCACCACCTGGCCCTGAGCGGAGATGGTCCGCCGAGCGGGTCGCGACGAGCGCGGCTCGATCGCCACGATTCGGCCGTCGGACACGGCAACGTCGGCATCGCGCCCGGGGCCACCCGTGCCGTCCAGCACGTGCCCGCCGCGGATCAGCAGGTCGTCCATGTCACCGATCCTTTCCCTCGCCCCCGGAGGGGGAGAGGGCAGGGTGAGGGGGGCTACTTCGCTCCGCTCAGGCGAAAGCCCTCGTAGCCCTTGGTGGCGACCTCGTTGCATTTCTGCCGGTACACGCCGACGCCGCCGATATACGGCATGAAGATGCGAGGCTTCCCGGGGATGTTGGCGCCCATGTACCAGGAGTTGGCCCGGGGGTAGAGCGTGAGGTGACCCACCTCGTTGACGTGCTGCACCCACTCCTCCTGCGCTTCGACGGTGGCCTCGATGGCTCGGTGACCGTTCGAGCGGAGGTGGTCGATGCAGTCGGCGATCCAGTCGGCGTGCTGCTCGATGGACACGATCATGTTGCTCAGCACGGAGGGGCTGCCGGGCCCGGTGATCATGAAGAGGTTCGGGAAGCCGGCGACAGACACGCCGAGGTAGGTCTTCGGGCCCTCCGCCCATTTCTCCTTCAACGTCCGTCCGTCCCGCCCCCGGATGTCGATGCCGAGGAGGGCGCCCGTCATGGCGTCGAAGCCGATGGCGAAGACGATGCTGTCGAGCGCGTAGGCCTGCTCGCTGGTGCGCAGGCCGTCGGGGGTGATCTCCTCGATGGGTGACTGCTTCAGATCGACGAGGGTGACGTTGTCCCGGTTGAAGGTGGCGTAGTAGTTGGTGTCGACGCAGAGGCGCTTCGTGCCGAGCGGATAGTGCTGTGGCGTCAGCGTGTCCGCCACCGCGGGGTCGCGCACGATGGACCTGATCTTGGCCCGGAAGAACTCGGCGGCGGTGTCGTTGGCGTCCTTGCTCGTGAGGAGGTCGGTGAAGGTCGAGCTGAAGCCGAGGCCGCCGCGCCGCCAGCGGGCCTCGTACTCGCGCTCGCGCTCGTCCGGCGACACCTCGAGGGCGGAGGTGTCGTTGCGCTCGACCACGAAGCCCACGCGCGACTCGCGCGCCTGCCGGCGGAACTCGGCGTAGTTCTCCTTCACCTTCCGCTCGAACTCCGGATCGAGGGGCGCGTTGTGGGCGGGCACGCTGAAGTTCGGCGTGCGTTGGAAGACGAAGAGGTGGGCGGCCTGCCCGGCGATGATGGGAATGGACTGGATGGCGGAGGAGCCGGTGCCGATGACGCCGACGCGCTGACCGGTGAAGTCCACGCCTTCGTGCGGCCAGTGGCCCGTGTGGTACCACTTGCCCTGGAAGCTCTCGAGGCCCTTGAACCTGGGCACCTGGGCGGTGGAGAGACAGCCCGTGGCCATGATGCAGAACCGGGCGGAGACCTCGTGACCGCGGTCGGTGCGCACCGTCCAGCGACTCGCGGCCTCGTCGAAGACGGCTGAGGTGACGCGCGTCTCCAGCGTGATGTCACGGCGCAGGTCGAAGCGGTCCGCCACGTGGTTGATGTATCTCAGGATCTCCGGTTGGGAGGAGTAGCGCTCGGTCCAGCGCCATTCCTGCTGGAGCTCGTCCGAGAACGAGTAGGAGTAGTCCATGCTCTCGACGTCGCAGCGCGCGCCCGGGTAGCGGTTCCAGTACCACGTGCCGCCCACGCCCTTGCCCGTCTCGAAGACGCGCGCGGAGAGCCCGAGCCCGCGCAGGCGGTGAAGCATGTAGAGTCCCGCGAACCCGGCGCCCACGATGACCGCGTCCACGGTGCGCTTCTGTTCGTGCGTGTTCGTCATGGCTTCCTTAGTATGGTCTTAGTTTGACTGGGCGATTTCCGTCTGCTCGTGCTGGCACTTGGAATTCAAGCATTTGAAGGACGCGAGAAAAACCGTCAGGACCTTCTTCGTTTCCTTCAGCCTCATTGGCCAGCCGCACTTCGGGCACGTCATCGGAGATCTCCCTGCATCGCCATGGCCGGAGTATGCCACAGCCCGTCGCCGGGCTTCCCTGGCCTCTGTATCGCTTGGGCGGCTTGCGGTATAGAATCTGGGCCTCACGCCGGGATGCAAAGGAGGATCGATGCGTCTGGCCGGAAAGATCGGGATCGTGACGGCGGCAGCCTCGGGCATGGGACGGGCGGGTGCGCTGAGATTCGCCCGCGAGGGCGCGCAGGTGGCGGTGGTGGACGTGGACGCGGCGGGCGTGCAGCGCGTAGTGAGCGAGATCACGTCGGGAGGCGGCACCGCCCACGGCATCACGGCGGACCTGACCAAGGACGAGGACTCGCGCCGCATCGTCTGGGACACTGTGAGCCGCTTCAAGGGGTTGGACTTCGTGTGGAACCACGTGGGCCATCCGGGACCGGCCGCCGTCGAGGGCATCGACATGAGCGCCTTCGACCTCGCCGTGGACCTGAATCTCCGCACCGTGCTGATGACGACCGAGGCGGCCATCCCCGAGCTGCGCGCGCGGGGCGGCGGCAGTCTCCTCTTCACCGCGTCGACGTCGGGGCTCCAGGGCTCGGCGTACAGCCCCGTGTACTCGATGTGCAAGTTCGGCGTGGTGGGGTTCGTCAAGAGCCTGGCGGTGCGGCTGGCCAAGGAGGGGATCCGCGTGAACGCGGTGTGCCCCGGGCCGATCGACACGCCCATGCTGCGCGTGTTCGTGGCGCGGCCGGACCAGAAGTCCACGGCCGGCATGGATCCGGAAGAGCTGGTGCGCAAGCGCGCGGCGGGTTCGGCGCCGCTGGGCCGCACGGGGAAGCCCGAGGAGATCGCCAACGCGGCGCTCTTCCTGCTCTCCGAGGAGGCGTCGTTCATCACCGGCGTGGCGCTGCCGGTTGACGGCGGAGTCACGGCGGCATGAGCGCCAAGGACCGGACGCTGCGCGGCAAGGTGGCCATCGCCGGCATCGGCGAGACCAAATACTACAAGCACGGCCAGTCGCCGGACTCCGAGTTCGCGCTCGCTCTCCAGGCCATTCTCCGCGCCTGCGCCGACGCGGGCATCGATCCGCGACAGGTCGACGGCTTCGCGTCCTACAGCAACGACCGCAACGACCCGTCGCGCATCGCCGCCGCGCTCGGCCTGCCCGCCCTGCGCTTCTCCAACATGCAGTGGGGCGGGGGCGGCGGGGGCGGCTCGGCGGCGGTGGGCAACGCGGCGGCGGCCGTGGCGGGGGGCGTGGCGGACTGTGTGGTGGTTTTCCGCGCGCTGGCCCAGGGGCAGTTCCAGCGCTTCGGCGCCGCGCCGCCGGGCTCCGCCGTCTCGGGAGAGGCGGCGCTCACCTTCCCGTACGGCCTCATCTCCCCCGCCCAGCGCTTCGCCATGCGCGTGATGCGCTTCATGCACGACTACGGCATCCGCGAAGGAGCGCAGCGCGCCATTGCCCTGGCGTCCTATCACCACGCCCAGGCCAATCCGCGCGCGGTCATGTACGGGCGTCCCCTCACCGCGGAGATCTACGACGCCTCGCGCTGGATCGTCGAGCCCTTCCGGCTCTACGACTGCTGCATGGAGAACGACGGCGCGGCCGCGGTCATAGTGGTGTCCGCCGAGCGGGCGCACGATCTCAAGCCGCGCCCCACGTATCTCCTCGGGGTGGCCCAGGGCTCGGAGCACAGGAACGCCGCGCGCGGTCACAACGCGCCGCTCTACGGCACGTCGAGCTTCACCACGGTGACCCCGCAGCTCTACGACATGGCGGGGGTGGCCCCCAAGGACGTGCAGGTCGTGCAGAGCTACGAGAACTTCACGGGCGGCGTGCTCATGAGCCTGGTCGAGCACGGCTTCTTCACCGCCGAGGAGGCCAACGACTTCCTCGTGGTGGACAATCTCGTGGCGCCGAAGGGCCGGCTTCCCCTCAATACGAGCGGCGGCAATCTCGCCGAGTGCTATATGCACGGCCTCGAGCTGGTGATCGAGGCGGTGCGGCAGATCCGTGGCGAGTCCACCAACCAGGTGGTGGACGCCGAAGTCTCCATGGTCATCTCGGGCCCCATGGTCACGCCCGTGTCGAGCCTCATCCTGGGCGGCGAGGCGACGCTCTGATGGCGACCACGCCGTACTATCTGCCCGCGGCCATGCCCGCGCCGGTGCCGGAGGCCGACGGCCTCGACAAGCCCTACTGGGACGGCACGCGCCGCGGCGAGTTGGTGGTCCAGCGCTGCGGGAAGTGCCGCACGTGGCAGTGGGGGCCGGAGTGGATCTGCCACGCGTGTCTCTCCTTCGAGATGGGCTGGGAGCGCGTGGAGGGGCGGGGCGTCATCTACAGCTGGGAGCGGGCGTGGCATTCCGTGCATCCCGCCCTCAAGGAGCACGGTCCGTACATCGTGGTGCTCGTGGAATTGCCGGAGGCGGGGGGCATTCGCATGCTCGGCAACCTGCTCGGCGATCCGCGTCAGCTCGTGAGAATCGGGGCGCCGGTGGAAGCGGTGTTCGAGCCGCACGATGACGCCAAGGTTCCGTTCACTCTCGTGCATTGGAAGCCCATTTGAAAAGGAGACAGGCATGAGCCAGGTCGAGATCAACGAGCCCAACCTGTGGCGGCTGGATTCCCCCGGTCACGCGGGCTGGACCCGCACCGCGCGCCCGGGCGATCCCAACAAGTACTTCATCGTCTCCGCCGACTGCCACGCCAACGAGCCGTCCAATCTCTGGGCGGAGCGCATCGACGCCAAGTATCGCGATCGCCTGCCGCGGGTGATCACCGACGCCAACGGTGTCCAGTGGCGCGTCTCCGAAGGTCACCGGCCCGACCGGCTGCGCGTCAACGATCTCGAGGGGGAAGACCGTCTGCGCCAGCTGGCGGGCGCCGAGCCTCGCCAGCGTCTGCTCGACCAGGACCGCGACGGCATCGACGCCGAGGTGATCTATCCCAACAAGGGCCTGTCCATGTGGGCCACTCCCGACGCGATCTTCGCAACGAATGGGCGTGGGAGCAGTTCGGCGCCTACAACAACCGGCTCTCGCCCGTGGCCGCCATCGCCACCGCTGATCTCGAAGGCTCCATCGCCGAGGTGCAGCGTGTGGCCAAGGTGGGCTTCCGTGCTCTCACCCTGCCGTGCAAGCCCGTGTGGGGCGCCCACGACATCGACCATGCGAACTACAACCTGCCGTCTTTCGATCCGCTGTGGGCCGCCATCCAGGACACGGGGCTGCCCATCACGTTTCACATCTCGACGGGCCGCGACCCGCGTGCCTCGCGCGGCAACGGCGGCGCCGTCATCAACTACGTCTCCCACTCGCTTTCCCCCACGGTGGAGCCGGTAGCCAATCTCTGCGCCTCCGGCGTGCTCGAGCGGTTCCCCGGGCTGCGCTTCGCCACCATCGAGGCGGGTATCGGCTGGCTCCCGTGGGTGCTCGACGCCATGGACGAGGCGTACCGGAAGCATCACTTCTGGGTCCGCCCCAAGCTCAAGCATCTGCCCAGCGAGTACTTCCGCATGCACGGGTTCGCCTCGTTCCAGGAGGATGCCGCCGGTCTCGCCCTCGCCGCGCGCTACGACCTTACGGACAACTTCATGTGGGGCAACGACTACCCCCATCACGAGGGCACGTGGCCGCACTCCGCGGAGGCCATCGAGCGCACCATGAGCGGCCTCAGCGACGACGCCCGCGCGAAGGTGCTCGGGCTCAACGCCGCGCGCTTCTTCAAGTTCGACGTGCCCGAGCGTTACCGGCGCCCGGCCGCCTGACCGCCGGCCCGGCATGCGTCCGCCCCGGCCGACGACGCTCGAGATCGACCTTGACGCCGCGGCGTCGAACATCCGCGCCGTGCGCCGGCTCGTGGGCGCGGCGCGGAAGATCTTCGCGGTGATCAAGGCCGACGGTTACGGTCACGGAGCGGCCGAGATGGGCGCGACCTTCGTCGAGCACGGCGCCGATGCGCTCGGTGTCGCCGACCTCGGCGAGGGCATGCGCCTTCGCCGGCGCGGGATCACCGCGCCGGTTCTCGTCTACCCGAACTCGCTGCCCGAAGCTGCGTCGGAGTGTATCGCCCACGGCCTGACACCCACGCTCGTGGACCTGGACAGTGCGCGGGCGTATTCGGAGGCGGCGTCGGGGACCTGCGACGTGTTCGTCAAGGTCGACGTCGGGCTCGAGCGCCTCGGCGTGCCGGCCGAGCAGGCGGTGAAGACCGTGGCGGCCATGATGGAGCTGCCGCGCCTGCGCCTGGCGGGGCTGTGCGCCCATCCGCATGCCGCCGACGGCGACGCGGCGTACGCCGAGTGGCAGCTCGGGCGCTTCACGGCCGTGGTCGACGAGCTGGAGGCGCGCGGCATCCCGGTGCCCATACGATTGCTCGCCGCCTCGCCCTTCGTGCTGCGCTTTCCCCAGACGTATCTCAATGCCGTCGATCCGGGGCGCATGCTCTACGGCATCACGTTTCCCGGCGAGACGTCTCCCTTGCCGCTCCGGCCGACGCTCCGGGCGCTCACCTCGCGGGTCATCGCGCTCAAGGAGCTGGCGCCGCGTGAGCGCTTCGCCGAGCTGGCGCCATTCCCGGTGACCGCGTCGATGCGGCTGGGGGTCATCCCCATCGGCTCGGCCGACGGCATGAGCCGGCTCCACGCCGGCCGCGTGCTCGTGCGCGGGCGCGCCGCGCCCATCGTCGGGAGCCCGTCCCTCGAGCACACGCGCATCGACTTGACGAGCGTGCCCGACGCCCAGGTCGGCGACGAGGTGGTGATCATCGGTCGCTAGGGCGAGGCGGAGATCACCGCGGCCGAGGTGGCGGACCGGCAAGGGCTCGGTCTCCACCACGTGGCCACCACCGTGGGGCCGCGCGTGACCCGCGTGTATGTCTCGGGCGGCGCTCCCGTCAAGACGGTCACTCCCGCCGACCAACCCTGAACCGAGGAGGACGCAATGAGACGCAGGGATTTCATCGAGGATACGGGAGTGGCCGGCATTGCCTTCGTCGCATGCGGGCTACAGGGTGGCGTGGGAGGGGCGCAGGCGCAGGCGCGACGCCGTGAGGTCGTGGTCGATGGCAAGCGGGTGAAGACCGTCGACATCCACGCGCACTGCGCGGTGCCCGAGGCCATGGCCCTCATGAACCTGAAGATCACGGGCCAGCCGAATCTGCCGCAGGTGCTGGTGATGACGCAGACGGCGGACCGCCTCCGCGCCATGGACGAGCAGGGCATCGACGTGGAGGCGCTCAGCATCAATCCGTACTGGTACAAGGCGGACCGCGACGTGGCGCAGAAGATCATCACGATCCAGAACGAGAAGCTGGCCGAGGCCTGCGCGGCGAATCCGGAGCGCTTCGTGGCCTTCGCCACGGTGGCGCTCCAGTTCCCGGACATGGCCGCGGAGCAGCTCGAGTTGGGGGTCAGGAAGTACGGGCTCCGCGGCGCGGCCATCGGGGGCAGCGTCAACGGGGAAGAGCTGGCCGACCCGAAGTATCACCCGTTCTGGGCCAAGGCCGAGCAGCTCGGCGTGCTGGTGTTCATTCATCCGCAGGGCACGGCCGAGATGAACGCGACCACCCGCTTCAAGGGCAACGGCCTGCTCGACAATTCCATCGGCAATCCGCTCGAGACCACCATCGCGCTCTCGCACCTGATCTTCGAGGGGACGCTCGACAAGTTCCCCGGGCTCAAGATCTGCGCCGCGCACGCCGGCGGCTTCCTGCCCTCCTACGCGGGACGCTCCGACCAGGGCTGCCTGACTTTCCCGGACCGCTGCACCGGCAAGCTCAAGAAGAAGCCCACGGAGTATGTCCGGCAGCTCTACTACGACAACATCATCTTCACGCCGGAGGGAATGCGCCACCTGGTGGCCGAGACGGGACCGGGCCAGGTCGTCATGGGCACGGATTTTCCGTATCCGTGGACAAAGACCTCCGTGGATCTCGTCCTCGCCACGCCGGGGCTGAGCGACGCCGACCGCGTCGCCATTCTGGGCGGGACGGCGGCGAAGCTGTTGGGCATCAAAACCTAGCCGGGACCATTCAGCGCGCCGTGAAAAGGTGCAGTGCTCTTGCCGGTGCAAGTCCGGCCTGGGGGAATTGTCGGTTCGCCCCAGTAGCTACCGAGACGGCAGGGAGGGAAACCGACTTGTCGAAGCTCTCGGGACATCGGTCCACCATGGGTGGGTCTGCAAGCCGACGGGCCGCAACATGTGTGAAGCCCGAGCAGGCCTCGAAAGGGAAGTCGTGAGCGCCGACCCGCCTGAATTACGGGGAAGGCCGTTGGATCGCGCCGGAGTAACCGACCAGTGATGGCGCGATCGCTCACCGGGGTAGGGGGCGTGGCACGTCGGCACAGAGCACGGCGCAACACGGGAGGCCCATTGTCGCGAGGGGTCGCGACCCTCGCTTCTGCGTGCAGCGGGAAGCGGCGATGGGCGTCGGAGGGGCGCACAGTACCGCATGGACCGGCCGGACAACAGAACCGGTCGGGAGGGAAGGCGCCCTGGTTCGGGGTGCGCGTCGACGAGTCAAGGGGCGGGAGATTGGCGTGAGCCTGGCAACTCCACCGAAGCTCCAGAGACTCCAAGAGGCGCTGTACACCAAGGCCAAGCAGGAACCGGCCTACCGCTTCTACCTGCTCTACGACAAGGTGTATCGGGCGGACATTCTCGCTCACGCCTACGCGCTCAGCCAGCAGCATGGGGGGGCGCCGGGCGTGGACGGGGTGACGTTCGAGGACATCGAAGGAGCCGGGCTGGAGCGGTGGCTGGCCGCAGTGCAGGAGGCGCTGCGAACTCAGACGTACCGTCCGCAACCGGTACGGCGGGTGCTGATTCCAAAGCCGGGTGGCGGCGAGCGGCCGCTCGGGATTCCGACGATTCGGGACCGGGTGGTGCAGACCGCCGCGCGGCTGATCTTGCAACCGATCTTCGAGGCGGATCTGGAACCCACGGCCTATGGCTATCGGCCGGGGCGGGCGGCGCTGGAGGCCGTTCAGGAGGTGCACCGGGCGTTGTGCGCCGGGCACACGGAGGTGGTGGACGCGGACGTGTCGCAGTACTTCGACACGATCCCGCACGCGGAGTTGATGAAGTCGCTGGCGCGGCGGCTCAGTGATCGAAAGAGGCTCCGATTGCTGAAGCGGTGGCTCAAGGCGCCCGTGGCGGAGGCGACGCGCGGTGGAAGGTGGCGGTACAGCGGGGGCAAGCGGGCGACGCGGGGCACGCCGCAAGGCGGGGTGATCTCGCCGCTGCTCGCGAACCTCTACATGAATCGCTACCTGAAGGTCTTCCGTCTCCGGGGGCTCGACCGGCGCTACGGGGCGCGGCTCGTGAACTACGCGGACGACTTCGTGGTCCTGTGTCGCTACGGGGCGGCGGAGGTGCTCGCGCAGAGTCGCCGGTGGTTCGTGCAAATGGGGCTGACGCTCAACGAGCAAAAGACCCGAGTGTGCGATGGGCGGCGCGAGTCGTTTACTTTCCTGGGCTACACCTTTGGTCCGCTGCGCTACCGGAAGGATGGGCACTGGTACTTGGGAGCCGCGCCGGCCAAGACGGCGGTGAAGCGGATCAAGGGACGCATCCGGCAGATCCTTCGTCCGACAAACCAAGAGCCATGGGAAGAGGTCGTGGCGGACCTCAACCGTGTGCTGCGCGGGTGGGCCCGCTACTTCGCCTACGGAACGCGGCTCATGGCGTATCGGGCGGTCGATCACTACGTCTGGGAACGAGCACGGCACTTTCTGCGGCGGCGACACAAGGTCCCTTCGCGAGGGACGAAGCGTTTCTCCGCGGACGTGGTCTTCGGAGAGCTGGGCGTGTTTCAGCTCAGGCGCTTTCATCTTGGGTCACCTGCGCATGCCCGGGTGTGAAACCCGTCCGAGAGCCGGATGCGGGAAAACCGCACGTCCGGTTCGATGAGGAGGGGCGAGAGACGCGTGATGGTCCACTCGGCGAATGGACACCGGACCCGAAAGGGCGGAAACGGTGGGGCGCCGCCGGACCTGTACACGACCGCGCTCGCCCTTCACTCTACCGACCGCGAGCCGAGAGCTGATAGATGAGCACCGAGTACATTCGCACGCTCTACCAGTACAGCGCGTGGGCGAACGAGCGCATCCTGGACACGGCGGCCGGCCTCGCCCCCGGGCAGCTCATTGAAGGCGCCGGCGCGAGCTATGGCTCCGTGCACGATACCCTCGTGCACACCATGAGCGCCCAGTGGATCTGGCTCCAGCGCTGGAAAGGCGTCTCCCCGCGCACCCACCTCCGCGCCGGCGATTTTCCCGATCTGGACGCCATCCGGGCGCACTGGTGCGCCCTCGAGCGGGAGACGCGCGACTTCGTGGAGGGGGTGGGCGAGGCGGAGCTCGCCCGCGTAGTCGGCTACACGAATACGAGGGGCGAGTCGTGGGCCTATCCCCTCTGGCAGATGCTGATCCATCAGGTCAATCACGCGACCCAGCACCGCAGCGAGGCGGCCATGCTCCTCACGCAGATGGGCCACTCTCCCGGCGACCTCGACCTGCTCGTGTACATGGACGCAGTGAATGCGCGCTAGAGATCCTGTGGAGACCCGACCGCGGCGCGCCCGGGATCGCACTCGGGACGGCTAGGGCCCGGTTCCCGAGGTGCCCACCCAGCCCGTCTCGGAGACGTCGAGCATGATGCCGTCCGGGCCCCGGAACTTCACCTCGACGTTCGGGCGATGGTCGTGGCCTACGCCGAGGGCCTGCTCGACGTCGTGGCGGCGCTCGGCCCCGGCCGCGGCGAGCTTGTCGAAGATCGCCTCGAGACTCTCGACTTCAAAGCCGATGTGGTGGAGCCCGCTGAAGCCACGGCCGCGCTCGACGCCGGCCGCCTGATCGTTCTTGAAATTGAGGATGGCGAGGTTTATGTCGCCGTCGCTCAGAAAGCAGCCGGCGGTGCCCGGGTCATCGATCGTGCCCATCTTCTTCATGCCGAACACCTCGATGTAGAACCGGGCCGTCCCCTCCACGTCCTGGGTGGAGAGCGCGATGTGCTTGATCTTCGGCATGAGGAGCCTCCTTATCCGGGATTTCCGACATGGTCAGGCGACGGGCTGAGCCGCGGTGGGGCTGTCGCCGACCAGCGTGGTGCGGCGCATGTCGCGCGGCTCGTGCGCAGGGAAGGGCCGCGCGCGGTGCATGGTCTGGCGGTTGTCCCACATCACGAGGTCGTTGACCGCCCACTTGTGCGCGTAGACGAATTGCCGCTGGGTGGAATGCTCGACGAGGTCGCGGAGGAAGGCGCGCGCCTCGGGCACCGGCCAGCCGAGTATCCCGCCCGCGTGTGACGCCAGGTAGAGCGACCGCCGCTTCGTGACCGGGTGCGTGCGCACCAGGCACTGGTGTACCGGCTTGAAGCGCTCGCGCTCCTCGTCGGTGAAGTCGGTGAAGCCGAGGATCGCTCGGGAGTAGAGCTGCGAGTGCTCGCAGACCAGCTCCTCCACCTCGGCCTTGGTCTCGGCGTCGAGCGCGTCGTAGGCGGCGCGCATGTCTGCGTATTCCGTATTGCCGCCCTTCGACGGGATGCTGCGCGCGTGCAGAAGCGAATACTTCGCGGGAATGACCTTGAACGAGCTGTCGGAATGCCAGAGCCGGTTGCCGAGGCCGAAGAGGCGCGGCCGGTCGTCCCGCTTGAACACCTTGTTGTCCTTGTCGAGATTGGACACGTCGGCGAAGGTTGAGGGTAGCCGCTGCTCGTCGGCTCCACGCAGGCTGGTGCCGATGGCGTGCTCGATGTCACCGAGGCTCCGCGTGAAGGCGAGCTGTTGCTCGTCGGTGATCCGCTGGTCGTGGAAGACGAGCACGGCGTACTGGTCCATGCCGGCATGGATGGCCTCCACCTGGTCGGAGGAGAGCGGCCGGGTCATGTCCGCGCCATCCACCTCGGCGGCGAAGCAGGGACCGACTTGACGCATCGTGATGGGCATGGTGGTCGCCTCCTTGGTCACACCGTGCGTTGGAGGAAGCTGGTGACGAGGGGCCACGTCAGGTCCGCGTAGTGCGGCTGGAAGCCCGCATTGTCCGGGTGGCGGAAGCCGTGATTGGCGTCGGAGAAGAAGTGCCACTCTACGAGATGGCCATTGGCGGTGAAGCTCTGCCAGAGCGGGCCCTGGATGGCCGGGGTGGCGATGTAGTCCTTGCCCCCGCAGAACACGAGCGAGGAGCAGGTGAGCGTCCGCGCAAGCTGGAAGGCGTGACGGGGCCGATGCGTCGTCTCCGGCTCGTCGCGCACTGACGGGTAGTAGAGGACGATGGCCCGCAGCTTGCGATTGTCGGCGGCGAAGGGAATGAGGAGCCGACCCCCCATGCAATGGCCGATGGCACCCGTGCGCTCCGGGTCCGACTGCATGCGGTCGATCAGGTAGCGCCACGCCTCTTCCATCTTGCCGAGGAACTCCGTGTCCGAATGCTTGGCCTGCAGATCCGCGCCCGCCCCGATGTGCGTGGTGCCCGGCACCCCGAACATGTTGAACAGGCTGGGCACGAGGACATTGAAGCCGAGGGTGGCGAGCCGGTACGCGTCGATCTTGTAGTCGGCGGTGACCCCGTGGGCGTGGTGCACCATCAGAATGCCGGGCCGCCGGCCCGGCCCTTCGGGATGCGCCATGTAGCCGGGGATGCCGTCCTCTTCCTGGGTGAGCATGCGGGCGATGGTCATGGGCGCGCTCCTGTCATGGCGAGTTTCACTCGGTCGGCGCGGAAGGGGACGGTGCGGAGCCGCACGCCGGTGGCGTCGAACACGGCATTGCCGAGGGCGGCGGGCACGGGGGTGGAGGCGGCCTCGCCCACGCCGAGTGGCGGCTGGTCCAACCGCTGGATCAATTCGAACTCGAGCTTCGGCACCTCGGGGAAGGTGAGGATCGGGTAGGAGGCCCAGTCCACCGTGGTGACGCGCTCGCGGTCGTAGACGACCTCCTCGTGGAGCGTGCGCGAGATGGTCTGGATGATGTTGCCCTCGAGCTGCGCCTGCACGCAGTCGGGATTGATCATGAGCCCGCAGTCCTGCGCGCACACTACCCGCGTCACGCGGATCTTGCCGGTGGCGCGCTCCACCGCCACCTCCATGCCCATGGCCACCAGGGTTTCCTCCTGCTTGTAGTGGATGAAGGCGATGCCGCGACCCGTGAGCACCGCCGCCGATGTGTCACGGGTACGCGGCGACGGACGCGGCTGCCAGCCCATGCGCGCAGCCACGCGCTGCAATACCTCGATGGCGCGCGGATTAGCGAGACGGCGCAGCCGGAATTCCACGGGATCGACCTTCGCGACCGACGCGACCTCGTCCACGAACGACTCTACCGCGAAGGTGTTGGCGACCTTGCCCGGCGCGCGGATCGCCGAGGTGCGCAGCGGCGCGTCGGGGATCCAGTGCACGACGGCGTTCAGGTTGGGCATGGCGTAGGGCGGATCCACGTTCTGGTAGATCAGTCCCGTGGACCGTCCCGACGTCTGCGGGATGCCCGCGGCGTCGAGGGAGAGCAGGGGCACGTTGGGGAGATTGGCGGTGGCGATGGGGAGCCACGCCTGCGTCTCCCACGCCGAGACCTGGCCGTCGCCGTCCACGGCGGCGCGCAGCTCCAGGAGCTGGGCGGGCCCCTTGGGATCGAGGCCGTGCTCCTCCTGCCGCGTCCACTGCACGCGCACGGGCCGCCCGGTGGCCTTGGACAGCAACGCCGCCTCGGCCGCCGCGTCGTCGGCGCCGTTCGGGCCATAGGAGCCCGAACCGTCCAGGTAGATCACGCGGACGCGATCGCGCTCCACGCCCAGCATCCGCGCGCACGTGGACTGGAAGCCGTGCGTGTTCTGCGACGAGCTCCACACCGTGATGGAGTCGGCGCGCACGTCTGCCACCCCGCACGATGGGCCGATGGAGCCGTGCGTCTGGATGGGCCAGCGGTAGGAAGCGCTGAGCGTTCGCGTTCCCGGGGGCGGCGCACTCAAGGCCGAGAGATCGCCGCGCTTGGCGATCTCCTGGTCGCGCACGATGCGGCTCGCCCGCATGGACTCGAACTCCTTGGCGTAGTCGGGCAGCCCCGTGCCCGGAGACCACTTGGCCTGAAGGGCCCGGGAGGCGCGGATGGCGTTCCACTCGCGCTCGGCGACCACGGCGAGGAAGCTCTGGATGCGGACCACGCGCGCGCCGCGAATGGACGCGATGGACGATTCGTCCACGGAGATCAGGGTGGCGCCCAGCGCGGACGGATGGATCACGCGAGCGTGCAGCATGTTGGGCAGCACCAGATCGTGGAGATACTTGTGGCGCCCCGTGATCTTGGCGGGCAGGTCGGGCCGGGGCAGCGACTGGCCGATGAAGCGGAAGCGGTCCGGCGACTTGAGCGGCGCCTTCCCGTCGACCTTCAGATTGAAGGTCTGGTCACCGATGAGATCGCCGTAGGTGACGGAGCCGCTGCCGTCTTTCGCCCGCACCACGCCGTCGGCGACTTCGAGATCGCCGACGGGCTTGCCGAGGCGCGCGGCGGCCCGGGAGAGCAGGGCCTCGCGCGCGGTGGCGGCGGCGTGGCGAATCTGGGGGCCGCCCCGGGCGATGCTGTAGCTGCCCGCCGTCGCGCCCTGGTTGGGCGTGAGCGCGGTGTCGCCCTCGATCATGGCGATGCGATCGAGCGGGATATCGAGCTCCTCTCCCGCGATCTGGCGCATAGCGATGCGTCCGCCCGTGCCGATGTCGACCTTGCCCGTGAAGAGCGTCACCGTGCCGTCCGCGTGGACGGCCAGGTAGGAGTCGACGAGATCCGGGGCGAGCGGCTTGCCAAGGAAGCGGTCGGCATTCGCCACGGTCTGGGCGAGCAGGCGGTCCGGGCCCTCGAGTCCCAAGCCTACGATGAGCGCGCCGCCCGCGGCGAGGAATCCTCGGCGCGAAATCATCGGGCGCCACCCGTGCCCGCGACCTTGAGCACGGCGCGGATCACGCGGGCATGGCTGCCGCAGCGGCAGAGATTGCCCGCGAGCGCTTCGCGCACCTGCTGCTCGCTGGGCCGCGGCGTGTTGGCGAGCAGCGCGCGGGCGGCCACCACCAGGCCGGCCGTGCAATAGCCGCACTGCGCCGCCTGCTCCGCGATGAACGCGGCCTGGAGGGGGTCGACCTGATCGGGCGTGCTCAGACCCTCGATGGTGATGACGTCGCGGACGCCCACGCTGCGCGCGGGGGTGACGCACGAGCGGATGGCGCGCCCGCCCACGAGCACGGTGCAGGCGCCGCACTGGGCGAGGCCGCAGCCGAAATGCGTGCCGGTCAGGCCGAGGTCGTTGCGCAACACGTAGAGCAGCGGCACATCGGGATCGTCCGACTCCACCTCGCGCGTCCGGCCATTCACCCGGAGGGTCAGCTTGGCCACGCGCGCCTCAGCGCTTCTCGGCAGATTCCGCTCATACCGTCTCCTGTGAGGCGGGAGTGAACTAGTTCGGCGCGACCTTCCGCCAGCCCTTGGCCGGATCGAAGAGCTTCATCTGTCGCGCCAGCGTCGCCGTGTTCGGGCCGAGATCCTTCTCATAGACCACGCCGTCATGGTTCACGATGAACGTCATCACGCCGGAGGCGCCGTACTGCGCGGGGAAGGCCACGAGGCCGAAGCCGCCGATCATGTGACCACCGGCCACGTAGTCGGACGCCCCGTCCGGCGCATCCGGACCCTGGCCCGCGAGGATCCGGTAGTAGTAGCCATGATAGGGCGACTGAGTTCCTCGTCCGCCGTATCCCTCGGCCCGGGCCTTCGCCACGAGCGGTCCGAAAGGGCTCGCCTCCTCGCCCGGCTTGGCGTCCCAGTAGAGGCCGTCCCGCTTGCCCGCCGTGCTCCCCAGTCGCTGCGCGTATTCGCGGACTTCGCCCTGCTTGCGCTCCCGGGCATAGTATTCGCGCTGGGCATCGACGTAGGCGAGGCACACCTGGATGGCGTCGAGCTCGTTCCGGCCGATGCGGCGGTTGAGGATCTCTTCGCGGCCCGCCGCGGTGTCGAAGCGCCAGCTCGCGCCGTCGGGCACCACGGGAATGGGGAAGGGGAAATTGTCCGCGCCCACGTGGAGCACGATCTTTCCGCCCCCCGCTTCGAGCCGGTGCGCCGCGTCGTATGCGCGCAGGAAGGCCCCGCGCGCCCGCTGGTCTTCCACCGCGTCGCCCGAGGAGACGAGGGGACCACTGGTTGGTCCCAGCGCGTCGACCATCACCTTGGTGTCGCCTTTGCGGATCGCGTCGATGAGGCTCTGCACCGCTTCGTCCGGAGTCTCGAACAGCTTCTGCTTGCCCGGCGCGGCCGCCCATGCCGTCGAGCAGCTCACGAACGCCATGAGGGCGGCGAGGAACACGATCGACCAGCGCGCGCGGCTCATCGTTTGCCCCGTCCGCCGCCGCCACCTCTGGTGGCGGCCCCCCCGCCGGCCGCGCCTCCGCTACTCTGGCCGCCTCCCGCCCTGACGCCGCCGCCCGCGGGCGCGCTGCGCTGGCCGCCCGCGTTCTGGAAGCTGCCGCCGCGTCCCGCCGTCGACGCGCCCAAGCTCTCGCGACTCGCGCGGCCCCGGGCGCTGTCCATGCTGGCGTTCCGCCCCTGGCCCACGCCTTCGAAAGCCCCGGGGGCTCTCGCCTGTCCCTGGCCCGCGCCGCCGAACTGCTGTGCCTGTCCACGTCCCGCGCCACCCGGCTGTTGTGGCTGTGCGCGTCCGGCGGCCGCGCCCTGGCCACCGCGGCCCGCGCCGAGCGTTCCCTGCTGCATGCCTCCGCGCGCCATCTCCTGGCGTCCCTCGGCGGCGCGGCCCCGGAAGGCCTCGCGCGATTGCACGTTGGGCGCTCCCGCCTTGTTGAAGCGCTGCTGCGTCGAGGCATCACGGTACTGCGCGCCCTTGCGATGCTCCGGATTGTGCTGCCAGTTGCCCGAGCCGCGATTGTTCTGGATCTCCGTGCGCCGGTTGGCGATATTCGTGTTGTTCACGTTGTGCGTGTAGTTGTTGTACTGGTTGACGTTGACGTTGACGTCTCCGCGACCCCAGTTGCAATTGCCCCAGAGCGCCCCGCCCACGGCCAGGCCGATGCCGAACGACAGGAGCGCCGTGCCCGCCACGTAGCCCGGCGGATAGTAGTAGTAGGGCGGGTAGGCGGGATAGGGCCACGCGCCGTAGACGACGGTCGGGTTGTAGGTCGGCACGTAGATGACCTGCGGATTGGCCGGCTGGATCGTGATGACCTGCGGAGGCGCCTGCTGGACCACGATCTGCTGGGGCGGCGCCGGTGCCACCGTCACCGTCTGCTCGGACGTGCTCTTGAGAGTGCCGGCGGCCTCCGCCTTCCCCCGCAGCCGCTGAATGGCGTCCATCAAGTCCTTCTGCTGGCCGAGGAAGGCGTCGCCCAGGTTCTGCGTCCAGTCGAGCTTCTCGTTCATCATGGTCAGCACCTGCGGGAAGGCCACGAGGGACTTGACGCTGTCGTCCCACGTCTCCTTCTTGAGCGCGTCGTCGAGTTGGGTCCCCGTGAGGCTCGCATTGGCCTTGGCGAAGCGCGCGGCCTGCACGACCTCGAGAGGATAGGTCGAGGCCATGAGGATCTGGGCGATCAGCGGATCGGGATAGAGGGCGATGGGGGCCGCGATCTGCTCGAGCTCTTCGGGCTTGAAGGGATTGGGGGCCACCGCACCCTGATCGGTCTGGGCCACGACCGGCCCGGGAGCGACGAGGAGTGCGACGAGGAATGCTCCGAGTATTCGCGCGATCGGGCTCGCGGGCCATCGTGACAGCATCCCGGTCAGACTTCCTTTCTGCCGACGCCCGGCGCCAGGGTGGCACTCCCGGCCCCATCGGACGAACGCGGCGATCATGCACCGCGGATCACTACGCGTCAAGGCGTGTGACTCGGTACGTCTTGCCGAGGTTGGGTATACTTCGATGTCAAGGAGGTGCCATCACCATGGACACCATCAAGCCGCTCTTCACCGCGACCGCCACGGCCACCGGCGGGCGCAACGGACACACGGAAGCGAGCGACGGATCAGTGAAGGCCGATCTCTCCGTGGCGAAGGAAATGGGCGGGCCGGGGAAGCCGGGCACGACCACGCCCGAGCATCTCTTCGCGGCGGGATACGCGGCCTGCTTCGGCGGCGCCCTCGACTTCGTGGCCAAGCGGCAGAAGAAGGACGCGAGCAAAGCCAAGATCGTGTGCGCGGTGTCCATCGGCCCGCGCGACGGCGGCGGCTTCGGCATCGCCGTGAAGATGCAGGTGGAGGACAAGAGCCTCCCCCAGGCCGAGCTCGCCGCCCTCACCAAGGAAGCCCACGAGCAGATCTGCCCCTATTCCCACGCCACCCGCGGCAATGTACCCGTCGACTTCACCGTGGTGGGAGGGTAGGGGCGAGACCCTCTCAGATCTGCGCCATGCCTCCGTCGACGAAGAGCTCGGCGCCCGTCACATAGCTGCTGTCGTCGGAGGCGAGGAATACCACGGCCTTGGCGATCTCGTCCGGGGTGCCCATGCGCCCCAGAGGCACGGCGCCCACCATGCCCGACTTGAACTCGGTGAGCTGCTGGGGAGAGAGCCCGAGGCTGCTGAGGCCGGGGGTCTCGATCGGGCCGGGGCTGACCGCGTTGACGCGGATGCGGCGGCTCTTGAGGTCGATCGTCCAGTTCCGCGCGAAGGACCGCACGGCCGCCTTGGTAGCGCAGTAGACGCTGAACGCCTCGAAGCCCTTCGACCCGGCAATGGAGGCGTTGAGGATGATGGAGCCGCCGTCCTGGAAGAGGGGCAGCGCCTTCTGCACGGTGAAGAGCAATCCCTTCACGTTGGTGCCGAAAATCTGGTCGTAGTGCGCCTCGGTGATGGAGCCGAGGGGCAGCATCTCTCCGCCCCCCGCATTGGCGAAGAGCACGTCGATACGCCCCGCCTTCTCCTTCACTACGGCGTAGAGCCGATCGAGATCGGCGAGCTTCGCCACATCGCCCTGGACGGCCACCGCGCCGTGGCCGATCTGCTTGACCGCCTGATCGAGCTCGGCCTGACGCCGGCCCGTGATGAAGAGGCGGGCACCTTCGTCCGCGAATCGCTGGGCGGTGGCGAGGCCGATACCGCTGTTGCCCCCCGTGACCACTGCGACCTTTCCCTCGAGCTTCTTCGACATGGCAGAGCCCTCCGGTGAATGTGTGCGCGCGCGCTACTCGTGAGGGAGCGGTAGATCTCCACCTCGGCGGGGCCCTCGGTCAATCCTTCCTTCTCGCGGCGCTCGCGATAGGCGGCGAGGTAGGGCGCCTTGCGGTGCACGTCGAAGGCCGCATCGTCCTTGTACATCTCGTAGAAGAGGAAGAGGTCGGGATCCTTCGAGGAGCGATGCGGGCGATAGACGAGGCAGCCCGGCTCCGCTTTCCGCACCACCCCCGCCTGCTCGGCGAGCAGCATCGCCAGCGCATTGCCCTTGCCTTTCGCCGCCCGGATTTTCGCGACTACGGTGAGCACATTGGCCATGGGTCAGGATCTCCTTTCAGGATGGTGCTACGTGGACGAGCGCGCAGCGTGGAGCGCATTCTACGCGATCACGGGCCACTTCGGCCGGGCGGCGAGGCCAGCGCGCGCATGGTAGGGGCGGGCCAGCCTCTCCACTCGGGTCAAGACCTCGAGCTCGTCCACCATGGTCACGCGCCGATCCTCGAGGAGGAGGCGTCCGTCCACCATCACCGTGCGCACGCTGGCCCCGCTCGCGCTGTACACCAGCGTGTTCACGGGATCGAGGAGCGGCCGCCACTCCGGCAGGTCGAGATCGAAGATCACGAGATCCGCGCGCTTGCCCGGCTCCAGCGAGCCGATCTCGTCTCCGAGCCCGAGGGCGCGCGCGCCGTGAATGGTGGCCATCTCGAGCACGAGCTCCGGCGGCATCACCGCCGGGTCGAGATGCGCGTCCTTGGGAACGAGGCCGGCCAGGGACATGAGCCGGAGCATGTCGAAATGGTTCGAGCCGTTCGCGCTGTCGCCGCCGAGGGACACGGTGACCCCGGCCTCCAGCATCTCGGCGAACCGGCCGTGCGCGAAGAGCCCCTTCACGTGTTTGAGGGCGGCGGACGGGCAATGCGAAATCTTCACGTCGCGCCGGGCGAGGAGCGCGATGTCGTCCGCGTCCACGTGCACCATGTGCGCGAGCTTGGTGCGCGGTCCGAGCACGCCCCAGTCGTCGAGGGCGCGCAGGGGCAGGGTGTCGGCGGTCTTGCGCGACGGGTGCGAGGCGAACTGCATCATGCCCCAGCCGGTGCCGTGCCGCTCGCCCAGGGCATGCGCGCCGCGAATCAGGGTCTCGGAGCAGGTGCCGAAGCCGATGAGGAGGGGCCAGGCGCTCACCCGCGCGGTGGCGCATTGCTTCACGTCGAGGAGCGCCTCCTCGGTGAGCCGGAGCGTCTCGTCGGTGGACTGGGCGAGCCGCCCCGGACCACGGGCCAGATCCCAGGTCCACCGGCCGAGAACGGCGCGCAGCCCGATCGCGTCCACCGCCTGCGCCACCGCGGGAAGGTCGAAGAGCGTGCCCGCTTCGCAGAAGGTGGTGGTGCCCGTGCGGAGCATCTCGAGGCAGGCGAGCTGGGCGGCGGCCGCCTCCTCCTCGGGGTTGATGGTCGCGTAGAGCGGCACGTACCAGTCCGGCACATAGCGATCCACCGGCACCTCGTCGGGCATGAGGCCGCGGGAGAGATGCTCGGACAGGTGCACGTGCGTGTCGACGAAGCCGGGGAGGAGGAGACGGCCGCGACCGTCGATCACCCGCGTCACCGGCTCGGGCGGCCGCACATCGACGGCGCGGCCCACCTGCACGATGCGCTCGCCGTCGACGAGCACGGAGCCGTCGAGGAAAATCCGGCGCGCGGCATCCATGGTGACGACGACGGCGTGCTCGACGAGGATCATGGGACGCCCTCCGGCCGAGTATGATACACGTCTGGGCGAGGAGGGGATCATGGTAGGTTCGCTCGGCCGGCATTTACCGCGGCACACCTGATCAAGGGAGAGTCACCATGCTGATGCGCAAACTGGGCCGTACCGGGCTACGAGTCTCCGCTCTCTGCCTCGGGGGCAACACGTTCGGATGGACCACGGACCAGCAGGCGTCGGAGGCTGTCCTCGACGCCTACCTCGAGGCCGGGGGCAACTTCATCGACACCGCCGACGTCTATTCCCGCTGGGCCCCGGGCAACAAGGGGGGCGAGTCGGAGACGGTGCTCGGCAAGTGGATGACCGCGCGCAAGAACCGCCACGCCGTGCTCATGGCGACCAAGGTCATGGGGCCTATGGGGCCGGGACCCAACGACACGGGCCTCTCGCGCCAGCACATCATGGAGGGGGTCGAGGACTCGCTGCGGCGGCTCCGAACCGACTACATCGATCTCTACCAGGCGCACTGGGACGATCGCGACACGCCGCTCGATGAAACGCTGCGCGCCTTCGACGACCTCCTGGGCCAGGGCAAGGTGCGCTATATCGGGTGCTCGAACTACGTCGGGTGGCGGCTCACCCGCGCATTGTGGGAAAGCGACAAACACGGCTACGCGCGCTACGAGTCGCTGCAGCCGAAGTACAACCTGGTGTTTCGCGACGAGTACGAGCGCGAGCTCGAGCCGCTGTGCCTCGAGCAGGGTGTGGGGGTGATCCCCTACTCGTCGCTCGGAAGCGGCTTCCTGTCGGGCAAGTACCGTCCCGGCGCGGCGCTTCCCGCCACGGCCCGCGCCGCCAATGTGCAGAAGGGCTACATGACCGACCGCGGCTTCGCGGTGCTCGCCGCCCTGGACAAGGTGGCGGGCAAGGTCGGGGCGACGCCCGCGCAGGTCGCGCTCTGCTGGCTCGCCCATCGCCCGGGCATCACCGCGCCGATCGCCAGCGCGACCTCTCCCGCACAGCTCAAGGAGCTGATCGGTGGCATCGACCTGCGCCTGGACGAGGAGGCGACGGCCGAGCTCGACCGCGCCAGCGCCTGGCGTGAGGCCTGAGATGCGCGGCCTCGCAGGAATCGGCCGCTAGTCCGGCGCTCGGGGCCGGCCCGACATGGCCGTGCGCATCGTCCGATTGGGGGAAGCCCGGCAACCGGATGAGGGACTGCGCGTGGGCACCGTGCGGCGGCCGCCGCGCGGCGTGCGCAAGGAAGACTTCGCGAAACGTGACTACTACGATGTCTGGCTGCCCGAGCTGGCGCCGAGCGAGCCGCTGCGCGCGTGGGCGCTGTCCAAGCCGTTCACGCCGCCGCGCTTCACGGCGTACGCGCGGAAATACCGCCGCGAGATGAGCGAGCCGGCGGCCCAGCGGCTCATCGCCCTCCTCGCCGCCCTTTCGGCCTCGACGAATTTCTCCGTCGGCTGCTATTGCGAGGATGAGCGTCACTGCCATCGGAGCCTGCTGAAGGTTCTGCTGCTCGAAGCGGGGGCCCGATGGAGCCCCTGATGGAGCTGCTCGGCGACAGCCCGGCCATGGCCGCCCTGCGCGCGAAGGCGAGGCAGCTCCTGCAGCACGGCCGCGCGCGTCTTCCGCCGATTCTCATTCAAGGCGAGACGGGCGCGGGCAAGGGCCTCCTCGCGCGCGCCCTCCAGGCGGGGAGCTCGCGCGCCAACCGGCCCTTCGTGGAGATCAATTGCGCGGCCCTCCCCGCCACCCTGCTCGAGGCGGAGATGTTCGGGTTCGAGCGCGGCGCGTTCACCGACGCCCGGCAGGCGAAGCCGGGACTGTTCCAGACGGCCCACACCGGCACCATCTTCCTGGATGAGATCGGACTCTTGCCCCCCGCGCTCCAGGCCAAGTTCCTCAAGGTGGTGGAGGACATGAAGGTCCGGCGGCTGGGAGCCACCCGCGACGAGGCGGTCGACGTCTGGATCCTCGCCGCGAGCAACGAGGACCTGCAGGCCGCCGTGCGCGAAGGCAAGTTCCGCGAGGATCTCTACCACCGTCTCTCCGTGGTGTCCCTGGAAGTGCCGCCGCTCCGGCAGCGCGGCGACGACATCGTCATGCTCGCCGAGCGCTTCCTCGCCCGGGCGTGCGCCGACTACGGCCGCCCGGTTGCCCAACTCGACGCGGCGGCGCGCGCGCTGCTCCTCGCCTACGAGTGGCCGGGCAATGTGCGGGAGCTCAACAACGTCGTGGAGCGGGTGGCCCTCCTGTCGGAGGCGCCCATCATCACGGAGGCCCTGCTGGGACTTCGCGCGAGCCCCGCGCAAGCCGCCCCGCCCATGGCGGCGCCCTCGACGCTGGACATGATGCGCAATCACCTGATGTCGACGCTCGAGCACACGGGATGGAACATCTCGGCCACCGCCCGACTGCTGCGCATCTCCCGCAATACCGTGCTGGCCCGGATGACGAAGTACGGCCTCTACGCCGACCCCAGCGTGCCCTTCCGTCGGCATGTGTCACGAAAGCTGACGTCGCGGCCGGCGGGCTCGACCGCGCCCGGCCCCCAGGAAGCCCATGCGGGTCGGCGGCACGAAGCATTTCTCCTTGCGCGATTTGCGGCTGGTGAAGGGGGAGAACGGGAATCGCCGAATCCGAGCGCCCTCGTGGTCGGCAAGATCGAGGGGCTGGGAGGGCGTGTGGAGGCCTCGGGCCCGGAGGCCGTGGTGGCCGTCTTCGGCGCCGATCAGGGAGAGGATGCCTCGATGGTAGCCGCGTACGCGGCGGTGGCGATTCAGAAGGCGGTGAGCGGGCCGGGGAGCGAGGCCGGCCGATGGCCGGGCCTGATCGTCGCCATCCACAGCGAGGGGAGGGAGAAGCCGGCCACCACGCCCGTCGAGCGGGAGGCGATGTGGGACGTGCTCGAAGCGCTGGTGAGGGAGGCATCCGCCGGTGACATCATCGCGAGCGGCAGCGTCGCGCAGTTCCTGAGACGCCGTTTCTCACTGAGCCCGCTCGGCGAGTCGGGGACCAGCTATCGGATCACCTTGCATTCGGGGGCCTTGAGCGCGCCCGAAGGCCAGTTCGTCGATCGGAGTGAGGAGCTGTCGCTCCTCCTGCGCCAATTCGACAACGTGACCCAGGGGCGCGGCCAGGTGATGGGAATCGCCGGAGAGCCGGGCATCGGCAAGTCCCGCCTCCTGTTCGAGTTCCGCCGCCGGCTTGCCTCAGACCAGAGCCGGTGGGTCGAGGGACATTGCTATCCGTTCGCCTCGGTGACTCCGTACTTCCCGATGTTCCAGATCATTCGCGACGTCTGCGGCGTCGCCGAGGTCGACCCGCCGGAGGCGGTGATCGACAAGCTGGAAGCGGTCGCCGACCGCATGGGAGTGCCCCGAGACCAAATGGTTCCGCCTCTGGCCGCCCTCCTCGGGATCAAGGGCGACGCGGACGACGAAACCACGGTCGCTCCAGAAATCATGACGTCACAGGTCTTGGCGGCGACCCGGGCCTTGCTCATCGGGCTGGGTCGGGAGCGTCCCCTCGTGATCGTGGTGGAAGACCTGCAATGGATGGACCTGACCTCGGAGACGATGCTCGCCACGCTGGCCGAGAGCATCGGAAGCGCTCGCGTCTTGCTCATCGTGACCTACCGCTTCGGGTATGTGCCGGCATGGATGGGACGCTCGCCCGCGACCCGGATCTCGTTGATGCCGCTGTCTCGCGACGAGAGCCGCACCATGATGCGGACGGGACCCGGGGGGAGAGAGATCCCGGAGGCGCTGGCCGAGCTGATCGCGGCGCGGGCGGAGGGGAATCCGTTCTTCCTGGAAGAGCTCGTGCGGACCGTCTCGGGCGGAAAGAACGCGGCGCAGGCCGAGGTGCCGGCGACCGTGCAGGACGTCTTGACCGGTCGGCTGATGCGGCTGGAGTCGGGGGACCGGCGGGTTCTCATCACGGCCGCAGTAGTGGGGCGCGAGTTCGCGGTGCCCCTGTTGCGGGCGCTGCTCGGCATTTCGGACGCGGAGCTGAGCGCGAACCTGGGTCGTCTCCAGGCAGGCGAGTTCCTGCTCGCCCGGAGCGACGGCGACGCGGTCAGCCAGCGGTTCAAGCACGCCCTCACCCAGGAGGTCGCCTACGCAGTGATTCCGCCCGCGGAGCGTCGGGAGCTCCACCGCCAGGTCGTGGCGGAGATGGAGCGACTCTACGTCGAGCGCATCGCCGATCACGTCGAGCGCCTGGGCGACCATGCGTACGAAGGGGAGTTGTGGGACAAGGCGGTGGTGTATCTCCGCCGCGCGGGGGTGAAGGCCGCGCTCAGGTCGGCCGGGCGGGAGGCGGCGGCACGCTTCGAGCGGGCCAAGGAGGCACTGGATCGCCTTCCCCCGACCCGGCCCAACCAGGAGCGGGCCATGCAGTTGCGACTCACTTTGCGCAACCCGCTCTTCCTGCTCGCGGATTTCGGCCACGCCCTCGAGGTGCTGGACGAAGTCGTCACCCTCGCCGACGCCCTGGACGCGCCGGCCCAGGCGGGACTCGCCTGCGCCTACATGGCGAACGCCCATTTCATGTTGGGCAACGTGGACGACGGCATGCGTCTCGCCGAGAAGGCCCGGGTCAACGGGACCGCGCGTGGGGACGCCCCGTTGCTCGCCATTACCTGCTGCCACCTGGGTCAGCTCCTCTATGCCAAGGGCGACTATGGGGCGAGCGTGGCCATGATGGAGAAATGCCTGGAGCATCTCGAGGGCACCCCGAGCCGCCGCGGCTCCAACATGGCGCGGGTCTACAGCGTGGTGGCGCGATGCTTCAATGCGTTCTCGCTGGCCGCGCAGGGCCGGCTCCGCGATGCGGAGGCGAGCGCCGAGCGATGCCTGGGCCTGGCCGACGCGACGGACACGCCGTTCCTGCGCGCGCTCGCGGCCTGGGCCATGGGCAACGCGCAGCTGGCTCGCGGTCCGACCCCGGAGGCGGAGGCAAAACTCGAAGAGGCCTACCACTATTGCGAGAACGCCGAGCTGCTCGCCATCCGGCCCTGGATCGCCACCGACCTCGCGCGGGCCCGGTGGCTGACCGGCCGCGCGGAAGACGCGCTCGCCCTCCTCGGCGGCGCCATCGAGGAGGCGGCATCGCACGGCCTCCTCTCCCAGCACTCGCTCCGGCACGCGTATCTGAGCGAGGTACAGCTCGCGGGCGGCCACGAGGCAGAGGCCGAGGCGTCGGCCGCGCGGGCGGTGGCCCTGGCCTTCGAGCACGGAGAGAGCGGCTTTCGCGTGGAAGCGCTTCGCGCTCTCGCCCGGGTGGCGTGGCGGCAGAACACGCCGGATCTCGAGGCGGCCGCGGAGCATCTGGGTGACGCCCTCGCTCTCGCCCAGGATCTGCGGATGCGGCCGGCGGTTGCCCACTGTCACGGCGACCTGGCCGAGATCAGCCGGCGCGCCGGACGGAGCGAGGTGGCGGCGAGGCATCTCGAGGCGGCGAGCGAGCTCTATCGAGAGCTGGACCTGCCGTTCTGGCGGGAGCGGCTGAGCGAGGGCAGGTGGCCGTGACGGCGCGTGCCGTCGCCGGTCACGACGCGTCGCGCGGCCAGCGAAGGCTGTCCCCATGGACTTCGCAAAGCTTCATGCCGGCCTTATAGCCGAGGTCCCACATGTCGCCCAGGTTCGAGTAGCTCCAGTCGAGAATCTTGGGGCGTACCTCCGTGAAGTCGTAGGGCATGTCCAGCTGCTTGTACCAGCCCAGGAAGAGTCGCTGATTGTCGATCTCTCGGAAACGGGCGCTGTCTTTCTGAGCGAGCTCGACGATGGGCGCGATCATGGACAGACCAAAGGCGTCCCACAGATCTCGGGGCTTGCGGAGGACGGACTTCCCGAGGCTTCCCAGGATGTCGACGCAGACGATCGTCCCGTTCGGCTTCAGCGGCTTCTTCCTCAGTTTCTCCTTCAGGTGTCTGGTAAAGTCCGTCTTCATCGCGTCGAACCACAGCGAGGAGAGCGGGTCCTCGATGCCTTCGGGGAACAGGAGATCGCGAGCCTGAGGCATGAGCACAGGGTCGTGGCTGGCGCCTTCCGAGTAGAGGTCGTGGCGGATCTTCCCGGGGGGATAGATGAACGGATAGGCGAGGGCCGCCCGAACGTGGGGCGCGTCGATCTGGTGCCGCTTGAAGCGCTCCTCTTTCGGCGTCGAGAGATTAAACGCGTTGAGGTAGAAGCGCCCCTTGTAGTTCTTCTTCAGGAACTCGAAGTCCACGAGGTCCTCCAGGTAGGGGGCGATCTCGCAGAGGCCGGTGCTCCAGGGCGCGAGGGAGCTGGGGGCGAGCGCGGTGAACACGAGATCGACCCAGTCTTCGAAGAGCCGACGATCGGGGTCGTCGGGGCCGAACTGCTGGCACCACTGGGGCTGCTTCGCCACCGAGGGCCCGCCCCAGAGCTTCAGGAAGGTGGTCACCGTCGCGCGGAAGAAACGCAGATGTGACGTGCTCCGCTTGAACAGCTCGCCCCATTCCTGAAAGAAGGGGACGAGGGGGCCGGGTTTGACGAAGACCTTGTAGGCGAGGGGGAGGATGTTATAGATCGGATCCGCGATGCCCATCTGCACCATTTTGCGAAGCGCCGTTGGCGCATCGCCGCCCTTGGGAGCGACGAGGAGCAGGCCGACGAGGGCGCCGCCTCCCGCGGTGTAGATGGCATCGAAGTACCCCTTTCCGCCGTTCAGTTCCTTGCCGATTTGCTCGTGCAACGCGCACAGCGCCCCCGCCATCAAGGGGGAGTGGGGCGCTCCCCCGCTCAACGTGAGGATCAGGCGCTCCTCTTTCATCTGGTTGTGGATGTGGTTCGCGAGCCTGAGCGCGGCTGTCGCGGCGTCCTGCTTGATCTTGGCGGGCGGCTTTCGAAGTTTCGTGGCAATCCGGCCGATGGCGACGGCGGCCTTCATCGTCATCCCCCTCCTGTCAACGAGGCGAGCTCGTGACTGATGGCGTCGAGTATGAAGGCCTTGTCGTCCACGACGAGGAAATGCGCGCCCTCCCGCAGGTGGAGCCGGAACGTCGTGCGCGTGTACTCGCTCCACGCCACGGCGTCCTCGCGAGTGACGTAGGGATCATCGAGGCCGTTGAAGCAGGTGATGGGCAGGCCGGGGAGCGCTTCGGGCATCGCCCGGTAGCCGGAGGCCATGGCGAAGTCGGCCCGCACGGCGGGGAGGAGCGCCCGCCGCAGCTCCGGCTTGCTCAGGAATTCGTCGGTGGCGCCGATGTTGAACTGGCGGATGACCTCGGCGAAGACGCCGTCTGTCTGCTCGTGGGCGGGGAGGAGCGGATCGAAGGCGCGATGGCTCAGCAGCGAGGCGAGCAGGCGTCGCTCGAACTCTCCCTCTCGGTCCAGCAGATGAGGAGGACGGGCCGCCGAGACGAACAGGTGACTCGGCAACCTCCCATGCTCCTGAAGGAGCCGGCGGGCGCTTTCGAAGGCCGTCACGCCGCCCAGGCAGTGACCGAAGAAGGCGAACGGCCGGTCGAGGTGCGAAAGGAGCGAGGGGAAGAGGCCGTCCGTAAACATCTTGACGCTCGTCACGGGCGTCTCCGCGATGCGGCCGGCCCGGCCGGGAGGCTCCACGGCCACCAGCTCGATGTCGGCGGGCATCGATTCTGCCCAAGCGCGAAAGGCCGTGGCGCCCGCGCCCGCGAAGGGAAAGCAGAAGAGTCTCGCCCGGGGCGAGGGGACGGGGCGAGGGAAGACGAGCCAGCCGTCGGACGACGTCTTCGATCGGGCGCTGACCCGGCTGGGATCCGCGGCCCGCGCGACGTCCATGGCGAGCGCAGCGGAGGCGGGGAAGAGCTCGTCGACGAGCTGCTCGATGCTGGGGCCGCGAATCAGCTTCACCAGCGGAACGGGAATGCCGAGGGCGGCCTCCAGACGATTGGCCACGTTGACCGACATGAGCGAGTCGAGGCCCAGCTCGTTGAGCGGCTGGCGGGTATCGATGGGTTCCCCGAAGCCGAGCTCCCTGGTGATGCGCTCCCGCACGAGGGAGACGACGAGGGCCCGACGCGCTTCCGGCGCGGCTCGAGCGAGGCTGTCGAGCGGCACTGATCCAATTTCCGGCGGCGCCGATGCGCGAGTCTCGAGACCCGCATAGAAGGGCGCGGCCTGTCCAAGATGCTGGAGAAACACGGGCCAGTCGATGTCGGCCACCGCGGCCTGCACGGGGCGGTCGGCGAGAAGACGGGAAAAGGCCTGCAGCCCCGCCGCGGGCGCGAGGAGTCGCACTCCGCGCGCCTGCCACATGGCGGCGCCCCGAGCTCCGCGTGACGCCGCCATGCCCGCCTCGCTCCACGGGCCCCAGTTGATGCCGAGCGCGGCCTGCCCCGATCGGGCCCGGAGCGCGACGAGCGCATCCAGGAACGCATTGGCCGCCGTGTAGTTGGCCTGTCCGGCCGAGCCGGTGAGGCTCAACAACGAGGAATGCACGACGAAAAGATCCAGCGCGCAGTCGCGCGTGTATTGGTGGAGGAGCCAGGCTCCCTTGACCTTGGGGGCGGTGACCGCGGTGAAACGCGACCACTCCATCTGCTCGAGTATCCCGTCCTCGAGAACACCCGCGCAGTGGATCACTCCCTTGAGCGGGGGCATCCGGCCGATCGCGCTCATCACCCGCCGGACATCGGACTCGACGGCGACATCGGCGGCGATGACGTGCACGCGGGTCCCCAGCGCCTGGAGCTTTCTCACCATGCGCTGGGCGTCTCCGCTCGCCGCGCGACGTCCGGTGAGCACGAGCGACCGCACGCCCAGGGTCTCGACCAGGTAGCGGGCGATGCGCTGCCCGAGCATGCCAAGGCCGCCCGTGACGAGGTACGTGGACTCGCGGCGCGCGCGCCGCGGTAACAGGGAAGCGGAATCGAGGGTGAGCCGCCCCAGGCGCGCGACGAACCGTTTGCCGCCCCGGAACGCGATCTGGTCCTCGCCATCGGGCGAGAGCAGCTCGGTGGCGACCGCGGTCGCATCCCGTGCCGCGGCCCCGCGTCGGGCGGGCGGCAGATCGACGAGACCTCCCCAGACGGCGGGGGTCTCGAGGGCGATCGTGCGCCCGAGTCCCCAGAGGGAAGCCTGCGCCACTCCGGTGGCCGCCTCCGCGGTGCCGATGTCCTGGGCGTTTCTCGTGACGAGCCACAGTCGGCCCGTAAGCAAGCCGGCGGACCGGGCCCGGCAGAGCGCCTGATAGACGAACATCGCTCCGCCGCATCCCAGACGCTCTGCGTGCTCGAGCCGTTCAGGCGTCAGATCCCCGGCGGCCGGCGCCTCGAGCCCCCAGAGGTACGCGACGCCGCCGAGGGAGACGGATCCCGAAGCCGCGAGGTCGGACACCAGACGATGAAAGTGCTCCGGGCGCCGCGGGTCGATCACCCAGCGATCGGAGGCGAGCCTCGCGAAGCGCTTGCCGGTGCTCACGATGACGGAGCGCCGGCCGGCCTTGCCGAGACGCTGAGCCAGCGCACGCCCCAGGCCGCCCCGGTCCGCGAACACGAGCCACGGTTGACCCTTGACGGACGCCGCAGGCGGTGTCGGCTCTCGCTCCTGCGGTTCCCACCGGACACGATAGAAGCGCTCGGCGCCTGACCTTGTCGCGAGGCCGAGCTCGCCCGGGGCGAGACGACGCAGGGTCAGGCCTTCGACGAGCGCCACCGGCTCGGCGTCCTTGTCGTAGATCCGGATGTCGACCACGCGGGTATCGTCATCGCTGCCATCGTCACGCCGCACCGCGTGCGCCCATCCCTCGTCCACGCCGTCGGTTTGCACGTGGAATCTGGCGACTCCGGTGGGGAGAAACATCGTCCCGGGACGGCGCCCCCGCCGGGAGGAGCCCGGTACTTCGCCGATGGCCGCAGGGTAAAGGTGGAGGCAGGCATCGAGGAAAGCCGGATGGAGCCGATGGCTCCCTCGCGCGACCGCCGCCGGTAAGACAATCTCACCGAGCGCCTGACGCCGTCCCTGCCAGAGGCGCCGGATCCCTCGGAAGGACAGACCGTAGGTGATACCGAGCTGGTCGAGGGCGGCGTAGTAGCGCTCGCTCGCGATGCGCCGACCGGCGCTCGCCGGTCGCGGACACCGAGTCCTGGTGGCCGGTGTCACGCTTCGCGACACGCCGCCCGCGAGATGGGTCGTCCACGAGCTGCCATCCGAGACAGATGCGGCCATCCGGAATTCCGCGCGCTCCGCTCCCTTGGCTGCGACGGTGGTCCGCAGGCGGCGAGACTGCCCCTCGGACAGGACGAGCGCCTCCTGGTAGACGACGTCCTCCAGCGCGACCTCGCTCGAGCCCAGGCCCTCCGCACCCGCGACGAGGGCCGCCTCGAGCGCCGCGGTGAGGGGCAGCACGGCGGCGCCTCCGATGCGGTGGTCGCGCACGAGCGCGGCGTCGGGACTCAGGGGGGTCGACTCGAAGGCGATTTGCCCGGGCGGTGACGCCACCCGTGTGCTGAGCAGTGGATGTGTGGGTCCGGCGTCGGGCCGGCGCGGCGCGGGTGCGGCGACGCCACCGTCCAGCCAGTAGCGCTTGCGCTGAAACGGGTACGTCGGCAGGGGGACCCGTCGATGCGTCGCTCCGCGATGAACCTTGGACCAGTCGATCTCCGCGCCACTCATGTACAGCTGCTGGAGTGCCTCCAGCAGCGACAGCCATTCCGGCCGCTGCCGGCCGAGCGAGCCGATCCACATGGTGTCGGCGCCGGGCAGCGTCGATCGGCCCGCCGCGAGCAGGGCCGATCCCGGTCCCACCTCGAGAAATCGCCGGATCCCCATGGCGTGGAGCGACTGGAGACCGTCGGCGAAGCGGACGGGCTGGCGCACGTGATCGCGCCAGTAGCCGGCATCGAGGGAACCCTCGAGCGCGCGGCCGGTGAGGTTCGAGACGATCGGGATCCGCGGCGGCTTCCACGGGATTCGCCGCGCCACCACCGCGAAGGCGTCGAGCATGGGCTCCATGAGGGAGGAATGAAACGCGTGGGAGACGGAGAGCGCGGTCGAGCGCACACCGCGTGCCTCGAGCAATCTGGTGAACTCGCGAAGGGCGGCCGGGCGCCCCGAGACCACGGTGGTCTCGGGACTGTTGACGGCGGCGATCGACAGCCCGCTCTTCTTCGCGGCGACCATGTCCCGGACGATGTCTTCCGGGGCCATGACGGCGGCCATGGCCCCCGGGGGCATCGCCTGCATGAGGCGGCCCCGCTCCGCGACGAAGGCGAGACCATCCTCCAGCGAGAGCATCCCCGCGACGCAGGCCGCGGTGAGCTCGCCGATGCTGTGGCCGATGAGTGCGTCGGGAACGATGCCCCACTCGATCCAGAGCTGGGCAAGGGCGTACTCCAGGGCAAAGAGCGCGGGCTGCGTGTACCGTGTCTGGTCCAGTCGTGCGATCGTGTCCGCTTTCGCGAACATCACCTCGAGCAGGGGACGATCGAGGTGCGGCTCGAGAAGCATCGCGCAGCGATCGAGGGCTTCGCGAAAGGTCGGATGCGCGCGATAGAGCGCGGCGCCCATCCCCGCGTACTGGGAGCCCTGGCCGGAGAAGAGGAAGGCCAGCGGCTTCGGCTCTCCGCGCGCCACGGGGCCTCGCGTGGAGGCGTCGGCAAGGATCGCGCGCAGCTCGTCCGGAGTGGCCGCGGCGCCCGCGAACCGGACGGAAAGCTGGCTTCGACTGAGATTGCTCGTGTAGCACACGTCGGCGAAGTCGGCCTCGGACACGGCCCTGCTTCGCTCGCGAAACCGCTCGAGATAGGCGTGGAGCGCCGCGTCGCTCTTGGCCGAGAGCGTGAAGAGGTGTGCGGGCCGCTCGGGGACGGGGGGGAGCGCCTTTACGGGGCCCGACGCCTGCTCGAGAACGACGAAGGCATTGGTGCCGCCGATACCGAGCGAGTTGATACCGGCGCGCCGCGGATGGCTAGTCGGCGTCCAGCTCCGGAGCACGTCGTTCACATAGAACGGGCTGCCCGCGAAGCCGATGGCCGGGTTGGGGTTGGTGAAGTTGAGAGTGGGCGGAAGCTCTCCGTGATAAACGGCAAGCGCGGCCTTGATCAGGCTGGCCAGCCCGGCCGTCTGCTCGGGATGACCGATATTGCCCTTGACCGAGCCCACCGCGCAGTATCCCGTCCGCTCCGGGCCACCGTGGAATGCGCGCGTCAGCGCCTCGATCTCGAGGGGATCGCCGGTGGCGGTGCCCGTGGCGTGGCACTCCACGTAGCCGATGGTCTCGGGCGGGACGTCGGCGAGGGTGATGGCCTCCACCATTGCGCGGGCCTGGCCGGTGACGCTGGGCGCGGTGTAGCTGACCTTGCGGCCTCCGTCGTTGTTGACCGCGCTTCCCTTGATGACGGCGTAGACGTGATCTCCGTCCGCGAGGGCGTCAGTCAGCCGCTTGAGGAGAATGGCCGCGACTCCGCTCCCGAAGATGGTGCCCTGCCCGGCCGCGTCGAAGGGACGGCAGTGCCCATCGAGCGAGTACACGTTGCCTTTCTCCGCGAGGTAGCCGACCACTTGCGGAATGCGCACGGTGGCGGCGCCGCCGAGCGCCATGTCGCACTCGCCCGACATCAGGCTCTCGAAGAGATAGCTGGTGACCACGCCGCCGCCGCCCGCGAACACGCCCACCACGCTCGGGACGGACTCCGCGTGGTAGCCGGCATCGTCGAAGGCCTCCCAGGCCACCTCGAGGAAGAGGCGCTGCTGGGGATCCATCAGCTCCGCCTCGCGCGGCGAATAGCCGAAGAAGGCCGCGTCGAAATGGTCGACGTCGGTCAACATCGGCGCCGCCCGCACGTAGCCCGGCCGCTCGAGCAGGGTTCGGTCCACCCCCGCCTCCCGCAGCTCCGCCTCTGAGAAGAAGCGGATCGACTCGACGCCCCGGCAGAGATTGCTCCAGAACTTGCCCACGGAATGCGCCCCCGGAAACCGGCAGGCCATGCCGATGATCGCGACCCCGTGAAGCGCCGCGGCGGGGGCGGTCACGCGAGCCGGCCGCGCCGCCGGGCTTCGGCTCGGCGGCGGCTGCTCTCCAGCGGATCGGCGTCGCTCCGGCGAGGCTCGGCGAGCGACGCGGGCTGGTAGAGCGAGTAGAGATCGCCGACGGTTCTCACGTCGCTGAAACTCTTCGTCCGGGGAGTGATGCCAAGACGCGCGCCGATGCGGGCGAGGAGCCGGGCGACCTCCGCCGAGGAGAGCCCGAGCTCCTCGGTGAGGACGGCGCGGGGGGTGATGTCGCCCGTGGGCTTCCCCTCCGCCTCCAGGAACGAGCGCAGCTCCTGCTCGACGAGCGTGCGCACTTCGAGCGGGGAACCGTCAGGGTTCACCGAGCGGAACCGTGGGTGCGATAGGGAATGGGCCGAGGCATGACGATGAAGCGGGCGACCCTACTTACCAGACGGCCGCGCAGTCCGGAGGAAACCTTCGGCGGTGAGGAGACAGGCGTCGAGCATTTCCTTCTGCGCGGCGAGGAAGGAGCGTTGATCCAGCGTGGACTTCTCGAACTCGAGATAAGCCGCCATGAGCGCCTTGAGGAATCGGCGGGACCGGTCTTCCGGGGAGAGAGTCGTCGCGCTCTCGTCGAGCGTCTCGCGATAGGCGCGCATGAAGATGATCCACGGGGCGAGCCACTGCTTGAGGGCCAGCGCATGGAAGTGCGTGATGGCGGAGCTGGGCTCGAGGAGCGCCCGGAGGAGATCCGTGAGGGAAGCGTCCAAGCCAGGGGCGGCGTCCTTCGGGGGTTGCGCCCGATATTGCCGACGAGTGGCCTTGCCCTTACTGTTGGATTTGCTCGCCACGCGAGTACTCCTTCCGCGCTCTGGGCGCCTCGAGGATCATGTCGGGGAGCCAATGAGGGCAGGAATATCCCACAGCGAACATCCACGGTCAAGACCAAGTGTGGTACACACCTGAACGAGGAGGAACTGCGATGACCATCGAATTCGGTCTGCTGCTCCCCACGCGTGAGGCGGTGATGTCCGGTCGCCCGGAGACCGGTCCCATCCTGACCATGGCGGAGCGCGGCGAGGCCGCGGGCTTCGATTCCGTGTGGATCGGCGATTCGATCACGGCCAAGCCGCGCCACGAGCCGCTCACCTTGTTGGCCGCGGTAGCCGCACGCACGAAGCGGGTGCGCCTCGGCACGGCCGTGCTCCTGCCCGGGCTGCGGAACCCGGTCGTGCTCGCCCAGATCGTGGCCACCCTCGATCGCATCGCGGAGGGACGGGTGATCTTGGGGGTCGGCATCGCGGGCGACGCGCCGGCCATCCGCAAGGAATTCGAGAATGTGGGCGTTCCCTTCGAGCGGCGCATCGGCCGCTTCCTGGAGATCCTGGAGATCTGTCAGGCGCTCTGGCGCCGCGACGGCGTGAGCTTCAGCGGCAAGCACTTCACCCTCGAGGACGTCACCATGGAACCGAAGCCTCATCGCGCGGGAGGGCCGCCCATCTGGATCGGGGGCAGCGGACCGACGGCGCTCCGTGAGGCCGCGCGCTTCGACGCCTGGTTCCCCACGGGGCCCAGCGTGGAATTCTTCGCCGAGCAGTTCCCCCGCATCCAGGCGGCCGCCCGCGCGGCGGGACGCGCCGCCGACGCCGTGACGGGCGCCGCCTACGTCACCCTCGCCCTCGATTCCAATGCCGCCGCGGCGGAGAAACGGCTCCACGGCTTTCTCGAGAACTACTACAGCGCGCCCGCCCAGGTGATCATGAAGCGCCAGGCGACCTATGCCGGGCCCGTCGAGGGCTGCGTCGAGTGGCTCCAGCGCTGGATCGCGGCGGGGGCGCGGCACATCTCCCTGCGCTTCGCCGGCGGCGACCAGCTCGCCCAGGTGGACGAGGTCGCCTCGCGCATATTGCCGAGGCTCAGGTAGACTCGGGCACTATCGCGCCGCGCGGGGCCTCATCGCCGCCCTGCGCGCCCTCTCCCTCATTGAGGGAGAGGGTTGGGTGAGGGTGTGGCGCATCCCGCCGCGTGACGTCCGGACCGCCCCCTCACCCTGCCCTCTCCCCCGGTGGGGGAGAGGGGATCGTTTGGCTAGCTCAGTTTGTAGAAGGCCTTGGCGCCTCCTGCGAGGATCTGGCGCTTCGTCTCCGCGGACAGCTCCGGCCGGTCGGCGATCATCTTGGGCGCGCCGGGGAAGAAGCCGTCGGGATGCGGGTAGTCGGTTGCCCACAGGATCTTGTGTGGGCCGATATAGTCCGCGAGCACGGAGAGGCTGCCTTCCACGGGCTCGAACGAGATCCAGCAGTTGCGCCGGAAGAGCTCGGTGGGGCGCATGGACAGTCCCGAGTCGTTGAAGCCCTTGTCGTCGAAATGACGATCCATGCGGTCGAGCCACGGGGCGATCCAGCCGCCGCCGGATTCCATGAAGCCGATGCGCACGCGCGGGTGGCGGTCGCACACGCCCTCCCAGATCACGCTCATGGCGGCCAGCATCATCTCCATGGTGTGAGAGATGATGTGCCGCGCCGAGCGCGTCTCGAAGCGGTCGACGCCGACCTGGGGCATGCCTCCGCTCGCGCCTTCGTGGAGGCCGATGGCCATGTCGAGGTCTTCCACCGCGCTCCAGAAGACCTCGTAGTCCGGATGGTGGAGCATGCGGCCGTTGTAGGGATTGGGGCGGAGGAAGCCCGCGCGCATGCCGAGCTCCTTGCGCGCGTAGCGCATCTCCTCGATGGCGAGCTCGATCGACTGCATGGGCAGCATGGCCACCCCGAAGAGGCGGTCGGGATAGGGCTGGCAGTAGTCGGCGAGCCAGCGGTTGTAGGCGCGGCACACCGCGGCGGCCAGCTTGGGCTCCTTGATCGCCCCCGAGAAGAGACCCACGCTCGGATAGAGGAAGGCGGCGTCGATGCCGTCCAGGTCCATGTCGGGGATGCGGGCGTGCGGATCGAAGCCGCCCTTGCGGCCGTCGATGTACTTCATGGTCTCCTCGGGCACCTCGTGGTCGCGGGAGCCGATGGCCCCGATGACCCCGAAGCCCTTCTGGCTGCCCAGCACCTGTTCCCCGACCTGGAGCCGCTCCTTGCCGTCGGTGTCCACGATGATGCGCGGGGCGCGCTCGCGGTAGGCGGGATCGATGTACTTGTCCCAGATGTCCACCGGCTCCAGCACATGTCCATCGGCGTCGATCACATTGTAGGCGCGTGCCATGGGAATCTCCTTTCGACGGTTATCGCTTCAGTCGGAGCTCCTCGAGCGGCCCCGAGTAGGGGAAGGCGGGAATCAGCGTCAGCCCCGCCTCCTCGACCCGCGACCCGAATGCGCGAATGAACCCGTTCTCCCAGATGGGGGCGAAGACCATGCGCTCCTGCACGAGGCGCTGGATCTGGTGGAGCATGTCCTCGCGCTTCCTGCGGTCCATCTCCTGGATCTGGGCCTGGAAGAGGCTCTCGACTTCAGGGATCGACCCGTAGGAGAGCACGCCTTTGGCCGTGGCGAAGGCCTCAAGCCGCGTGGAGGCGTTGCCCGCGGACCCGGTGGCGCCCACGAAGAGCCCTTTGATCTTCTTGTCCCGCCACGCGGACAAGAGGGCCGCGCGCTCCATGGTGCGCACGCGCGTCCGGATGCCCACGGCGCTCAGATAGTTCGCGATGGCCTCGCCCATCGAGTTGTACGGAGGAAACGGCGTGAACTCGCCCGCGTCGAGCCCGCTCGGATAGCCCGCCTCGGCGAGGAGGGCCCGCGCGCGCTTGGGGTCGTAGGGATCGGGGGGAATAGGGAGGGCGAACTCCTGGTGACGAGGCACGATACTGCCCGTGGGCCCCGAGTAGCCGAGCGATTCCGCCTCGTTGATGGCCTGGCGGTCGATGGCGAGGCTCGCGGCCAGCCTGACCCGCCGGTCCGCCCACGGCGAGCCGGGCGTCCACTGATCGGGGAACATGAGGAAGAGCACGCCGTTGGTGCGCATCGCGCTCAAGGTGAGGCCGGGCGTCCGACGCACGTCGTCGGCGATGGGCCCGTTCAGAAAGTAGGCGATGTCGACCTCGCCGCGCTTGAGGGCGGCCGCGCGCGTCGACTCGTCGGGAATGCTGCGCAGGACGAGGCGTTTGACGGCTGGGGTCTTGCGCCAGTAGCCGTCGAACGCCTCCAGGACCAGTTCGATGCCGGGCTGGAGGCTCACGAACTTGTACGGCCCCGCTCCGACGGGGGCGCGCCGGAAACCGTCCTCGCCCACCTTCTCGAAATACTTCTTCGGGATGATCCACGCCGCTCCGGACGCGCTGGTGCCGTAGAAGGTCATGAAGTCCGGCCACGGGTCCTTCAGGTGGAAGCGCACGCGACCGGGATCCACCACCTGCACCTCCCGCACGCGCTCCTTGAGCACGGCCGCCGCCGCGCCGCGATAGCGCTCGAAAGAGAACTTCACGTCGTCGCTCGTGACGGGATCGCCATTGTGGAAGCGGGCGCCCTTGCGGAGGACGAACTCCCACACGCGCCCATCCTTCGACATGGTCCACGATTCGGCGAGACTGGGCGCGTTGAGGCTGGCGGGCATCGGCTTCACGAGAGCGTCGTGGAGGGCGTAGAAGATCATGAACGGCGTGATCTCCGCGTCGGTCTCCGCGGGGTCGAGCCATCGCGTGGCGAGGGTGACGTGGACGGCAAAGGTCATGGTGCCGACCGGCTGGGCATGGGCCGGCGCCACCAGGAGGCTGGCCAGAGCGACCGAGCGAAGGATGTGTCGCCACCAGCGCTTCATCGCGCCTCCTTCTTGCGGGCTCTTGACGACCCCCTCACCCTGCCCTCTCCCCCTCCGGGGGCGAGGGATCGACTGCTCCCTCTCCCTCACTGAGGGAGAGGGCTGGGGTGAGGGTGACTAGATGACGCCGTCGCGGCGGAGAGTCTCGATCTCCGCGTCTCCGTAGCCGAGCAGCTTGCCGTAGATCTCCGCGTTGTGCTCGCCCAACAAGGGCGCACGCACCATATCAGTAGGCGAGTCGGACAGACGCACAGGATTGGCGGGCATGGGGTACTTGCCCCGCCGGGGATGCTCGAGGTCGACGATGAAGCCGGTGTGGCGCAGGTGCTTGTCCGTGAGCACCTCGGCCGAGTCGAGCACGGCGCCGCACGGCACCCCCGCCCCGGCGAGGATCTCCAGGACCTCGTGCTTCGAGCGCTCCCCCGTCCACGCCTCGATCATGGCGTCGATCTCGTCGACGAACTGGACGCGGTCCCGCCGGTCGGCGTAGCGCGGATCGTCGCCCAGCTCGGGGCGGCCGACGATCCGCACGAGCGACTTCCACATCTCCGCGGTGGCGCAGTGGATGAAGACGTAGTCGTTCGGCCCTCCGGGGCGGCAGCGGTAGATGTTCGAGGGCGCGGCGGCCGCGGAGCGGTTGCCCTGACGCGGCGCCGGCCTGCCCGTGGCGTACGTCTCGCGCAGGTGAATGCGGAGCAGGTTCACCACGGAGTCCTGCTGGGCCACCTCGACCTGCTGGCCCACCCCCGTGGCCTGCCGCTGGACGATGGCGGCGAGAATGCCGATGGCGGTGTGCAGGCCGGCCCCCGTGTCCGCGAGGCCCCCGATGGCCTTGGTAGGTGGACCGTCGGGCGAGCCGGTCATGCTCATCGCCCCCGCCATGGCCTGGGCGATCCACTCGAAGCTCTTGTAGTCCTCGTACGGCCCGCCGCCCGCGAAGCCCTTGACGGAGGCGGCGATGAGACGCGGGTTGAGACGCCGGAGCGCCTCGTAGCCGATGCCCAGCCGGTCCATCACGCCCGGCCCCATGTTCTCGACCACCACGTCCGCCTGCTTCGCCAGCTCTTCGAACATGGCGCGGCCGCGCGGCGACTTGAGGTTGAGGGTGACGCCCTTCTTGCAAGAGTTCAGGAGGAGGAAGAACCACGCGTCCTCGCCGCGCTTGTCGGAGAGCGCGGTGCGGCCGGGCTCACCCGTGGGCGGCTCGATCTTGATCACGTCGGCGCCGAGCCACGCGAGCATCTG
>WNFP01000234.1_pt1 | contig 40865 bp, 26 predicted proteins | sample 5400201 | NCBI WGS metagenome assembly WNFP01 (sample SAMN13153355, study PRJNA577476) | soil metagenome | isolation source: 115 cm saprolite under Madrone tree | place: USA:California | collected 2016-06-14 | reverse complement strand
CATCGGCAGCGAGCGCTCCAAATTCGTCTTCATCCTCTCCGGCGATCACATTTACAAGATGAATTACGCCAAGATGCTCCAGCAGCATCTGGACTCCGGCGCAGATGTCACCGTCGCCACCATCCAGATTCCTGTGGAGCAGGCCGCCAAGCAGTTCGGTGTGATCGAAGTGGATAAGGACTGGCGCATCGCCGGCTTCGAGGAAAAGCCCGCCGTGCCCAAACAGTCGCCACACCGCGCCGGGCACTGCAACGCCTCCATGGGCATCTACATCTTCAACACTCAGCTGATGATTCCCATCCTCCTCGCCGATTCCGAGGATCCCAAGTCCCATCACGATTTCGGGAAGGACATTCTTCCGCGCATCATTTCGAAGCACCGCGTCTTTGCCTACAATTTTGTGGATGAAAACAGCAAGGATGCTTTGTACTGGCGCGACGTTGGGACGATCGACGCCTATTACGAAGCCAACATGGACCTGGTCAGCGTCTCACCGGTCTTCAATCTGTACGACAGCGCCTGGCCGCTGCGCACCTGGCAGCACCAATATCCGCCCGCAAAGTTTGTTTTCGCCGACCCGGAGCGCATGGGCTCGGCCCTCGATTCCATCGTCGCCGGCGGTTCAGTGATTTCCGGCGGACGCGTCCAGAAATCCGTCATCGGCAACAATGTCCGCGTCAACAGCTATTGCGAAGTCGCCGACTCCATCATTTACAACCACGTGAATATCGGCCGCCACTCACGCATTCGCCGCGCCATCATTGACCGCCACGTCAGCCTTCCCGAGCGCACCGAAATCGGCTACGACCTCGAAGCCGACCGCCGCCGCTTCCACGTCACTGATTCCGGCATCGTCGTCGTCGTCCGCCAGGAATCCCTGATCGAAGAACCCGAATCCGCCTAGCCCATGCCGCGCTGGAAAATTTGAAGATCCGGCCGCGATTCGACCAGGTATTTACGTCCATGTGATTCGGCACTCTGTCGCGAACCGCCCTCCAAGTCCTGGAAAATCACGGATACTCGATCTGACCTTGAACTGTCTACAACCGAGAGATTCCTCCTGCCTTTCGGCACCTTCCGGTGCCTCTGCTACAATTGTGCGTTAATTCCTTGAGGAGAACTCGTAGCGATGTCCACCAAGATCACGAAAGTACGCGCCCGCCAGGTCATCGATTCCCGCGGCAACCCCACTGTCGAAGCCGACGTCATCCTTGAAGGCGGAGCACTTGGCCGCGCTGCCGTCCCTTCGGGTGCTTCCACTGGCGAACACGAAGCCCTCGAGCTGCGCGACGGCGACAAATCGAAATACCTCGGCAAAGGCGTCCTCAAGGCCGTCGCCAACGCCAACACCGAAATCGCCAAATCCATCGCCGGTCTCGACGCTGCCGACCAGCGCGCCCTCGATCACAAAATGATTTCGCTCGATGGCACGCCCACTAAGTCCCGTCTCGGCGCCAACGCCATTCTCGCCGTCTCCATGGCCTCCGCCCGCGCCGCCGCCGTGGCGCTCAAGCAGCCGCTCTACAAATATCTTTCGCGCTACTCCACCGATACTTCCGCGAATCTTCTGCCTTGTCCGATGATGAACATTCTCAACGGCGGCGCTCACGCCGACAGCTCCGTGGACTTCCAGGAATTCATGGTCATGCCCGTGGGTGCTTCCAGATTTTCCGAAGGCCTCCGCTGGGGCGTTGAAATTTTTCACGCTCTCAAAGCCGCGCTAAAGAAGCACGGCTACTCCACCGCCGTCGGCGACGAAGGCGGCTTTGCCCCCAGTTGCAAATCCAACGAAGAGGCCATCCAGATCGTTCTCGAAGCCATCGCCGCCGCCGGATATAAGCCCGGCGAGCAGGTCAGCATCGCGCTCGACCCTGCCTCCAGCGAGTTCTACGACAAAGCAAGCGGCAATTACATTTTCAAGAAGTCCGACAAATCCGCTTACGCCTCCTTCCAAATGACCGCCTACTGGACCAACTGGGCCGAAAAATATCCCATCATCTCCATCGAAGACGGCATGGCCGAAGACGACTGGGCTGGCTGGAAAGCTCTTACGCAATCTATCGGCGGCCGCGCCGCATTGGGAACCGCCGCCGCTTCCGGTTCTAAGGAAACCTATCAGGTGAGCGGCTATCCGAACGCCTACGTAATTCCCAGCGGAAAGACTGCCTCGTCTACTTCATCCTCAAAGCGCGTTCAATTGGTCGGCGATGACCTCTTTGTCACCAACACCGAGCGCCTCTCCCGCGGCATCAACGAAGGCATCGCCAACGCCATCCTTATCAAGCTCAATCAGATCGGCACCGTCACCGAAACCATTGACGCCATCGAACTCGCCCGCAAAGCCGGTTACAACTCCATCATTTCCCATCGTTCCGGCGAAACCGAAGACACCTTCATCGCCGACCTGGCCGTTGCCACCGCCGCCGGCCAGATCAAGACCGGCTCCGCCAGCCGCACCGACCGCATCGCCAAATACAACCAGCTCCTCCGTATCGAAGGGGAACTAGGCTCCGCCGCCCGCTTCCACGGCAAGGCCGCCCTCTCCTAGCTGGGCCCTTTATGCAGGTGCAAAACCGAAGCCGTAACTCAGCCATGTTTCTCGCTTCCCACGGGCGGGCGTTGCTCATTATGGCGAGGTCTCTCGTTCTCGCGGTTTTTCTCCCTGCGTCGTCGTTCGCACAAGCTCCGCCCACTCCGGTTGAGGTCACTTTTCCGAGCGGCAGCTTCGTGCTTCATGGCTTCCTCTACAAACCGGAGGGCAAGGGTCCGTTTCCCGCCGTCCTTTGGAATCACGGCAGCGAGCGGCGCCCCGGTTGGCTTCCTGAGTTAGCTCCGATCTTTCTCAACAAGGGCTACATTTTTTTCATCCCGCATCGCCGCGGTCACGGCCGTTCACCCGGCGATTACGTCATGGACCTTCTCGATCGCGCCAATCAATCGGGAGGCCCGCAGGCACGCAACAGGAAGCTCGTCGAACTCATGGAGTTGCAGCTGGAAGACCAAACAGCTGCACTCGACTATCTGAAGGGCCTGCCGGAAGTGGACCCACGGCGCATCAGCGTAGCCGGCTGTTCCTTCGGCGGAATTCAAACGGTGTTGATGGCGGAGAAAGGCCTCGGCGTGCGCGCCGCCGTTGATTTTGCCGGCGCCGCGCAAAACTGGGAGCGTTCTCCCGAATTGCGGGCACGCATGATCCGAGCCGTCCAGCACTCGCAGATGCCCATCTTCTTCATCCAGGCCAAGAATGACTACGACATTTCTCCCAGCCGCGATCTCGCCGCCGAAATGGAGAAGTCAGCCAAGCCTCACGCCACTCAAATCTTTCCTCCCTTTGGCAAATCCAACCAGGACGCCCACGAATTCTGCGTCCACGGCGGCGAACTCTGGGCGCCCCAGGTATTCTCCTTCCTCGCCCAGTCGATCGAATGAATCCAACCGGCTGTGCAACTCTCGCCCGTCCCCTTGCATCGCACCAGCTAAACGCATGACCTCTCCGGCCACAATCGCTCGCTTTGCCCTGGTTTCATGCCTTTGCTTTCCACCGGGCCCGCCTGCCACGGTCCCCTGGGACAAGCCTCCCGAGCAATGGGATTTGGCGGAGACCTTCCGAGTCCTTCGCGACTCTCCCTGGAGTCCGGCCGGAACCAAACTCGTCGCCGCCTGGACCCAGCGCCATACCGATCCGCAGTCCGGTATGGTCTCCAGTTCTCCGGTCAACCCGGAAAACACGAATCTGGTTCGCGGCGTCGAGGTCAGCCGGGTCAACCCGCTGCCGGCGTTTTCGGTTTTGTGGTGGTCGTCCAAGACCGTGCGCCTGGCTCTCCAGCGCCAGCGTCAACTGCGTCATTCCGCCGGAGCTGCCGCGGCTCTTGGTGTGGAAGACTTGCCGGATTTCGTTTTGGTGGTGGAAGGAAGCGAAGCGCTCCGCATTTTTCAGGATGCACGCGAAGACCTGCATGACACAGCCTTCCTCGAACTGGAGGACGGCCTCACGCTCGATCTCAAAACCGTAGTTTTCTTCGAAGGCACAGCAGACGAGGACGCCCGCACGGAATTCCATTTCCCGAGGCAGACTGACGGCAAACCTTCGCTAGATCCGGATTCCAATCGCCTCATTTTTCACTGTAAAGCTTCCGCAAAGACTGCCCGTCTCGGCCGCGAGAACGCGATTACGGTTCGCGCTGAATTCCTGCCGCGCACGATGCGCGCCCGAGGAGCACCCGACCTCTAGTCCGGAGCTCCGTTCCCTTGAAGTTTGCTGTGGTGCCGGCGGGCCGAAATACCGGTAATGCCCGGTAATCTTCCAATCGAACAGAACGTCTTCCATCTTCGGCCCTCGCCCGATGTTGTGCACGATCAAGTAGCGCCCGCTGGTTGGCGACCTCCGATCCACCACTATCCCAATGTGCGGTACGCCTCCACCCAGATCCCAGGTGACCAGGTCGCCCGGCGCATAGTCCTCCGCGCGTTCCGTCGTCGCCAATGCTTCTCCCCTGCGGCTAAAGAACACCATCAGGTTTGGCACACGCCGGTGATCAATATTCGTATCCGGCCTTTTCGCGGGCTTTGCTCCGATCGGCGGATACTCCGAGAAATTCTTCTTCATGTCCTCATGCACTTCTTTTTGGAGATCGACTCCCACCGTCCGGTACGCTCGAATCACTTCATCCGTGCAGACTCCAGTGTCCGCAGGAACATCTCCTCCCGGGTAAGGTATCCCCACATATCCCGGCTCGTAACGCACCACGTGCTGTGTTCGCTCTACCGCCGCCGCGGCCAACTTCTTCAGAAATTCCTGCTGCGTGGCACTCTCCGTTGGTTTGGACTCGGCCGTTGTCACGGCGCAAACGACAACCAACATTCCTGAAAGCCCAGCGCACACCGTCCATAACAGCTTTTGCTTCATCGAACCACTCCGCCGCTGAGTGTCGCCGCCAACACCTGCGTATCGAATCCGTTCATCAACTCTATTAGACACCGCTCAAGCTGGAATCATCATCTACAGGTTAGAATGCTCATGCGCTTATGAATGACACAGCAATAGCGGCCTCTCGCGAGGATACCTTGCGTTTTCGCCTGGCGTCTTCCGCGGACGCGGAAGCCATTGCCTGCTTGATCAACTCCGCTTTCCGCGTCGAGCAGCCGTTCATTGAAGGCGATCGCACTAGCCCTGACGGTGTCCGGACTTACATGGAAAAAGGAAAATTCCTTCTTGCCGAGAACGTGGCCGGACTCGCAGGTTGCGTTTATGTCGAACTCCGTGCCAATCGCGGCTACTTGGGCTTACTCGGCGTGGATCCTGCCCAGCAAGGTACCGGCCTGGGCCGCAAGCTCATGGACGCCGCAGAGGATTTTCTCCGTGAGGCCGGATGCCTCGTGGTCGACCTCCGTGTCATCAGCGCACGCACTCCGCTCCCTCGGTTCTATCGCCACCTCGGCTACATCGAAACCGGCACCGCCCCTTTCGCGCCAGACGTGCCTGCCAAGGTTCCCTGTCACTACATCCTTATGTCCAAGACCCTCAGCTAAATCGGTGTAACGCCCGAAAAGGGAACCTCAATCTGGGCTCTCGTCCGCGTTATTTGTCTTAACCGTAGAGAGGTAAGAAGCGGCGGCGTTGCACTTGGCGTGGATTCCCTCATTTTCATTTCTTTCGTCTTCAGGCAGAATACCCCCTCGTTCAGGGGGAACAATGAATCGCACCGTCGCAGTCGCATCCATGCTCTTTGCAGGCCTCTCGCTTGCTCCCGTCGGCAATCACGTCATCGCGGATGAGCAGCCTCTGTTCGGCTACTCCGCCGAATCCTCCCGCACCGAGCGCCAGTGGGAGGAAAAGCTCCGTGCCATTCCTAGCCCGGATAATCTTCGCGATTACATGAAGCGTCTCTCGGCGCGCCCTCACCACGTCGGTTCCCCCTACGACAAGGACAACGCTGAATGGATCGCTGCAAAATTCAAGGAGTTCGGTCTGGACACGCATATCGAACAGTTCGACGTTCTCTTTCCGACGCCCAAAGAACGCGCCGTCGAGCTCGTCGAGGGCGGTCCCAAATTTGTCGCCAAGCTCCAGGAACCACCGCTTCCGCAGGACCCCACCTCAAATCAGCAAGCCGAGCAGCTCCCAACCTATAACGCTTACTCGATTGATGGCGACGTGACCGCACCTCTTGTCTACGTCAACTACGGCATTCCCGAGGACTACGAGCAGCTCGATCGCATGGGCGTTTCCGTCATAGGCAAAATCGTCATCGCGCGCTACTACCACTCCTGGCGCGGCATCAAGCCCAAGGTCGCTGCCGAGCACGGCGCCGTCGGCTGCCTCATTTTCTCTGACCCGCATGAGGATGGATTTGTCCAGGGAGAGACTTTCCCCGCAGGCGCCTATCGTCCGCCCGATGGCGTGCAGCGCGGTAGCGTTGCGGACATGCCGTTTTATCCAGGCGACCCGCTCACGCCCGGCGTGGGCGCCACCAAAGACGCCAAGCGCCTGAAGATCGAGGACGCCGCAACAATTACGAAAATTCCTGTGCTCCCGATTTCTTATGCTGACGCGCAGCCGCTGCTTGCGGCGCTAACCGGCCGTGTCGCTCCGGAAGGCTGGCGCGGCGGCCTCGGCATTACCTATCACATCGGCCCCGGCCCGGCAAAAGTCCACCTCAAAGTGAAATCGAGCTGGGACATTAAGCCCCTTTACGACGTCATCGCAAAAATCCCGGGTGCCACCATTCCCGATGAATGGGTGATTCGCGGCAACCATCATGATGGCTGGGTGAATGGCGCGGAAGATCCCATCTCGGGGCAAGGTGCCATCCTCGAAGAAGCGCGAGCACTCGGCGAGCTTGTCAAGGCCGGCTGGAAGCCCAAGCGCACCATTATTTATTGCGCCTGGGACGGTGAAGAGCCGGGACTCCTCGGCTCTACTGAATGGGCCGAGCAACATTATGACGAACTGCGCGCCCACGCTGTCGCGTACATCAATTCCGATGGCAATGGCCGCGGCTATCTCGGCATCGAAGGCTCCCACACGCTCGAAAAATTTAGCAATGACGTTTCCCGTGAAATCATTGATCCCGAAACCAAATTGACTGCGTGGAAGCGCCAGCAGCTTCGCGAAATCGCCAATGCCAAGGGCCCCGAACAGCGCGAGGAAATTCGCAAGCGCGCTGACCTGCGAATCCCCGCTCTCGGTTCCGGCTCGGACTTCACCGGTTTTCTCCAGCACGACGGCGTCGCCTCTTTGAATATCGGTTTTGGCGGCGAAGATGGCGGCGGCATCTACCATTCCATCTACGACGATTTCTACTGGTATACCCATTTCAGCGACACGGATTTTGTCTACGGCCGCGCGCTCGCGCAAACCGGCGGCACGGCCATGATGCGCCTGGCGGATGCGGATTTGCTCCCTTTCGAGTTCGGAGATTTCGCGAACACCGTCGAGACCTACCTGAAGGAACTGAAAGCTCTTTCGCAGAAAATGCAGGATGAAATCCGTGAACGCAACAAGGAAATCGAAGAAGGCGTTTTCACTGCCACCAACGATCCGAAGCATCCGCTGGTCCCGCCCCCTGCGGAATCTGTTCCGCCGCATTTGAATTTCGCACCCATGGAAAATGCCGTGGACGCGCTCAATCACAGCGCGGCGGACTATCGCAAGGCCTTCGAACACGCCAATGCCAACGGCGGAGTATCGCTGGCCTCAACCTCGCTTGCCGAAGTCAACAAAATGCTCATCGAGAGCGAGCGCAAACTTACGAATGCCGATGGCCTGCCCAATCGCCCGTGGTTCAAACACCAGCTCTATGCTCCGGGCTTCTACACCGGCTACGCCGTCAAAACCGTACCCGCTGTCCGCGAAGCCATTGAGCTGAAAAAATGGAAAGAAGCCGACGAAGCCATCGTCGTCGTCGCGAAGATTCTGCAGGAGGAATCCGCGCTGATCTCTTCCGCCGCCGCAAAACTTTCAGGAGTGAAATGAAATTCTCTTAAATTAACCATGGCGCCGGGCCTAGCCGGCGCGAGTGCCGTTCGGAGCGGGCCGTTCCGGAACCGAGAGAGCCGGCGTGACGCCATCCGTGTAGCCGATATCGAAGAGCATGCCTTCGGAGACTTCACCAGCCATTTTTCGCGGCTCGAGATTCACGACAAAAAGTGCCTGCCGCCCCTCGATCTCCCGCGGATTCTCACGCTCTTTTTTCATTCCGGCGAGAATCGTTCGCGAATGATCGCCGAAATTTACGGTCAGCTTCATCAGCTTGTCCGAACGCAGCACTTCTTCCACGCGCTCGATGGTTCCGGCGCGAATATCCAGCGCCTCCAGTGCGGCGATTCTGACGACAGGTTTGATGGGTGCAGGAATGAAGTCGCTCATGTCTCACCGTTTGTAGTGCGTTGCGTAAGCGGGCGTTGGAATGCCAGGATCACACTTCGCATCGCGAATCGGCGCGCCTGGCGTCAGGGAAAGTGGAATGATGCCGGCCCACACCGGAAGCGCGTAATCCGGGGCATCGTCCTCGACTGGGCCGCTCCTAATTTTCGCGGAAACTTCCCTGAGCGGCAGGCGCAGAATGCTCGTGGCTTTCAACTCTTTTTCATTGGGCTGGCGCGCATCGTTCCACCGGCCGGCAATTATTTTTTCCGTGAAGGCGTGCAGCGCTTCCAGTTTTTCTTCCGGTGCGTCGACAAGAGTCGCTTTGCCGAGTGCGACCACGGAACGGTAATTCATCGAATGGTTGAAAACAGAGCGCGCCAGAACGAAACCGTCGGTCAAAGTCACTGTGATACAGACGGAAATTCCGGCGCTTGCGTTGCGCAGCATGCGGCTGGCAGCGGAGCCGTGAAAATAAACGGCGTCGCCGATGCGCGCATACAGCGTGGGAATGACGTAAGGTTGGCCATCGATGGAAAATCCCACGTGGCACACGTAGCCTTCGTCGAGAATCTTGTCGATGGTTTCGCGATCGTAGGCGCCGCGATGCGACTCGCGGATTACAAGCGTGCGCTCGGTTGGCGGGATAGTGTCGGGCACGAAGCACCTCATGAGAAACATGGCGCGGGGCTGGCCGCCGTGCGGCCGCCCATTTGATTTATAGCCGGCGCCAAAGCGGCATGAGTGAGGAACAACCACAAGTATCGTACCACGGCTGAATTGCACAAAATCTTGTCCGGCCTGCGAGCGAAACAGAATGAGCTCCCAATTTGGCCGCAGCAAGCTGCTTCAAAAAAAGAAGTTAGCTGCCGTTTGAATCACGCTTGCAGGGGCGCAGCATGCTGCGCCCCTACAACCCAGGCGTAACGTGTGAGAAACTAACGGCTCAGAATTCACTATCACTTGTGGCCGGGAAAGAGACGATGAGCACACCAGTTATGCACAGCGCAGAAACGAAGCCATTCGACATCACCTGGGTCAGGCAACAATTTCCTTCGCTGAGTTTGCAGTATCTCCACCACGGCTCTGCTTTTCTCGATGGCCCTGCGGGCACGCAAGTCCCCAAGCAGGTCATGGACGCGGTGCAATATTATTTTCTGGGTGCCAATGCGAATACTTACGGCGCGTTTCTCACCAGCCGGCGAACCAACGAAATGATCGTCTCGGCTCGCTCCGCGATGGCGGATTTTTTTAATTGCGATTCGAATGAAGTCGTCTTTGGACAGAACATGACGAGCATTACCTTTGCGCTGGCACGCGCGATCGGCCGCGAACTGGAGGCCGGCGACGAAATCGTCGTGACCACCCTGGACCACGACGCAAACGTCGCGCCGTGGCGGGCGCTCGAAGAAAGAGGAGTGCTCGTCCGGCAGGTGGACATCCGCGAAAGCGATTGCACGCTGGACCTGGAGGATTTGAAGCGAAAGATTTCCGCGAAGACAAAGATCGTCGCCGTCGGCTACGCCTCGAACATGGTGGGCACCATCAATCCCGTAGCTGAAATCACCCGGCTTGCACATGCAGCAGGCGCTCTGATGTTTATTGACGCCGTCCATTACGCTCCGCACGGCTTGCTTGACGTGAAGGCTCTCGATTGCGATTTTCTGGTTTGTTCGCCCTACAAATTCTTCGGCCCGCACATGGGAACGCTGTACGGCAAGCGCGAACACCTGGAAAGATTCAAGCCTTATAAAGTGCGCCCCGCGGCAAATACTTCCCCGGAATGCTGGGAAACCGGAACGCAAGTGCAGGAGTTGATCGCCGGCATCGGCGCTGCCGTGGATTACATTGCCGATCTGGGACGGCACTCGGACGCGAGCGTCAAGGACCGCCGCGAAGCTTTGCAAGCGGCCTACCGCGCGACGCATCAGTACGAAACCGGATTGCTGACCAGATTGATCTCGGGACTGCAAACGATTCCGGGGATTCGTATCTTCGGCATAACCGACCCCAAACGTTTTGACGAACGCTGCTCTACGCTCTCGTTCCGCATCGGCGATCACAACCCGACAGAAATCGCCACTTTCCTTGGCGACCGCGGAATCTTCACCTGGGACGGGAATTTCTACGCGCTGAATCTCTCCGAGCGCCTCGGCGTCGAACAACACGGCGGCGTCCTCCGCGTCGGCCTCGTTCATTACAACACCGCCGAAGAAGTGGACCGGCTGCTTGGAGCGCTGAACGACTTTGCTTCGAGGTAATGCGCGGCCTGAACCGTTCGCCTGGAGAGCCAATTCAAATTCATGAATGAAGAGCGATGACCGAGCGACCAAAACCAATTGTCTTGACCGTGCTGGATGGATGGGGATACCGCGCGGAGACGAAGGGGAATGCGATTGCGCTGGCCCGGAAGCCGGCGTACGACGAGCTGATCCAGAAATTTCCCAATACTTTGATTCACACGTCGGGGCCTTTCGTCGGATTGCCCGAAGGACAGATGGGCAACAGCGAAGTCGGGCACATGAACATGGGCGCGGGTCGCATCGTGCACATGGACATCACGCGAATCGACCTGCTCATTGCCAACAAGCAATTGCAGAACGTGCCGCTGTTCCAGCAAGCCATGGAGCGTGGAAAATCGCGGCAACTTCATTTTGTCGGATTGCTGAGCGATGGCGGCGTGCATTCGCACATCCAGCATCTGTTTGCGCTGCTGGAGATGGCCAAACAGCAGAGAGTGGAGAAGGTTTTTGTGCACTGTTTTATGGACGGGCGCGACACGCCTCCGAACAGCGGGCGCGACTACGTGCGGCAGTTGCAACAAAAGATGCGCGAACTCGGAATCGGCGAGATCGCAACTCTGGTTGGGCGTTACTACGCCATGGACCGCGACAACCGCTGGGAACGCGTTGAACTGGCTTACCGCGCGCTGGTTCACGGCGAAGCGGAAACGCGCACCGACGATCCGGTTGCTGTACTCCAGAGAAGTTATGAAGCGGACGTGACCGACGAATTTATCAAACCGATCGTGGTGACCAAAGGAAGCGGGGCTTCTGCCGCTCCAGTGGGCTCAATCCATGATGATGACGCCGTCATCTTTTTCAATTTCCGGGCGGACCGCGCGCGGCAAATGACGTACGCACTGGCGGCGCCGGACTTCGACAAATTTGTGGACGCGAAACGCCCGAAGAATTTGTTTTACGTGGGAATGACACAGTATGACAAGAACTGGCCATGGCTGAAGTTCGTGATCGCGCCGGAAAAACTCGAGCACATCCTCGCACAGGTTTTTGTAGAGTTGCAGTACAGGAATCTGCGGACCGCGGAGACGGAAAAATACGCGCACGTGACTTATTTCTTCAACGGTGGCGTGGAGAAGCCATTTGCAGGAGAGGAGCGGATTCTCGTCCCGTCGCCGAAAGTAGCCACGTACGATTTGAAACCGGAAATGTCCGCGGCAGGAATTACGGACACGGTAGTGAAAGCCATCGAGAAGGGCCAGTTTGACGCCATCATCATGAATTACGCGAACGCGGACATGGTCGGCCATTCTGGAAAACTGGAAGCAGCGATCAAAGCGGTGGAAGCCGTAGACGCGGGTCTTGGGCAGATTTACCGGGCGCTGAAGCCGCGCGGCGGAGTCTGGATTGTCACCGCCGACCACGGAAATGCAGAGACGATGATCGATCCAGCGACCGGAGGGCCGCACACGTACCACACGACGAATCCCGTGCCGCTGATTTTAGTGAGCGACGACGAACGGCTGCGCTTGAAGCCCGGCGGCTCGCTGCGGGACATCGCCCCGACTATGCTTAGCGCGCTCGGCCAGCCGCGCCCCGCCGACATGACGGGCACGGACCTGCGCATCATTTCCTAACCAACCATGAGCCGGACAACACCTTCAGCAACAAAACTTGTGATTTGCGTGTGGCATCCGTTTACGGAGTGGCGGCCAAAGCCGGCGATGGCGGAGGCCATTAAAAAACGCTGGCCGGAGATGCGCGTGGTACATTTGCCGAATTACGACCGGCTGGCTGCAGAACTGCCGGACACCGATATTTTTGTGGGCTACTCCCTGCGCGCGGAGCAATTGAAAGTCGCCAAGAAACTGAAGTGGATTCACTCGACGGCTGCGGGCGTGGCGCAATTGATGTATCCGGAGCTGCGCGATTCCGGAATCACGGTGACGAATCCGAGCGGGATTTTCTCCGTGCCGATGGCGGAGCACACCATCGGTCTGCTGCTGGCGCTGGCGCGGAATTTTCCGGATTCCGTTCGGGGACAGGACCGCCGAAAGTGGGCGCAACAGGAAATCTGGGACAAGCCGCAGCACTTGACGGAGCTGAACGGGAAAGTGCTGCTGATTGTCGGCTATGGATCGATTGGCAGGGAAGTGGCGAAGCGAGCAAAGGTATTTGAGATGCGTGTGCGGGGCGTGACGCGCTCGGGAACAGGCGAACACGCGCACGCGGAGAAGATTTTTGCGGCAGCGCAACTGCATGACACACTGCCCGACGCCGACTACGTGTTGATTTGCGCGCCGGAGACGGCGAACACAAAACATCTGATTGGCGCGGCAGAAATCGCGAGAATGAAGCACGGGGCGCGACTGATTAATATGGGACGCGGGTCGCTCCTTGATGAAGCGGCGCTGGTTGCGGCGCTCGAAAGCGGGGCGTTGGGAGGCGCGGCGCTGGACGTGGCGCAGACGGAACCGTTGCCGGCAGAGAGTCCTTTGTGGAAAGCCCCGAATCTGTTCATTACGCCGCACACGAGCGGCGTGAGCGACCGCCTGTGGGACCGGCAATCAGCCATTCTAATTGACTTGCTCGAGAGATGGTTCGAAGGCAAGGATTTGTTCAACCGAGTCGATTTTGCCCGCGGCTACTAAAATTAAAATGCACAAGATACAGCGAACTAAAGAGCCCCCTATTTTCAAATTTCCATTTTCTAGTTCCTGGTTTACTCAGTCGCCGGCGCCTGCTTTGATCGCCTGGTAGCCTTCGCGAGCGTAGACCTGGTACTTCTGTTTTTTGCCCTTCTGGTCAAGGACGGTGAGTGGCCCGCCGTCGGGGGCGACCAGCTCGACCTTAACTTTATGAAATTTGCCGTCTTTCGCACCCGTGGTTGGCGAATAGGAAAGGCTGTATTGATGACGGAGGAAGGCAGCCACGTCGCGAAAGACGTCCGGCATTTCCCCTGCGAATTGAGGAAACCACGAAAAGCCGCCGGTCTCTTGCGAAAAGGTTTTCAGCTGATTTTCAGCCTGTAGATAATTCATGCGGCCAATGCTGCCCATTCCACCATTCATATCCGCGTAGTTCTGAAAGGCGCGGCCTAAGCCGATACAAAAAATCGTGACGTCGCTTTGCCGAAGTTGCTTCATGGTCTGATCGAGCGTGTGTTTGGAAAAGGTATCCACGCCGCTGGCCAGCAGCACGATGGACTTTTTGCCTTTCACGTCTTTCAGGCGATCCACCGTTTCCAGCAATGCGTCAAAAACATTCGATTCGCTGAATCCCGGAAAATAGAGATGATAAAGACCCTGGATAACTTCGTCCTTGTTTTGCGTGAAGTCCACTTCGATGCGGGTCTTCATGTCGAAAGTCTCAAGTGCGACCCAGTCTTTCTGCTGTAACGCGGGGAATAGCGCTGTGGACCAATACTTCCCGACATAAGCAAAAAAACCGCCATAACCGCGGCTGCTGAACTCGAGAAGCAGGACCATGGTGATGGGAGCCTCGGTGGGGGCGAAGTTGGTTATAGTTTGCGGCACGCCATCGTCGAGGATGCGAAAATTCTCTTTCTTGAGGCCGGGGATGATATCGCCGCGCTGCGTGGTGGCGACGACGTCGAGAGTGACGATAGGAACGTCAACGGCGATGGTGACGCCAGCCTGCGGAGGCTGCTGTCCGGTAGCGGGCGCCTGGGGCTGCGTCGGGTTCTGCTGCTGTTGCGGCGGAGGCGGAGCGCCGCCCTGTGGGCCGGTGGGGGCCTGGGCAAGAACGGAATTCTCCGACAGCGGCAGGACCAGAGCGGTCGCCAGAACTGCAAGCAGAACTACGGAAAGTATGGCCTTCATTAAGCCCCCTAGATGACGATCGAAAACCTCAAATTCGCGATGACTCACGCCTTGCGGGCCAGCGTGGAGTCCGCAACGCGGTTGAATTTACGCAACGCCACGGCAATCCCGGGCCAAGCCCCCACACCTGCATGTTAGTATGAAGCACAATCAAGGCAAAACGTTTACTGGAGCGGCCGCGTGGCGGCCAGCCGGGACGAGGAGGATGGATTCGTGAACGGGAAGCGCATGATCCAGGTTTTGGCGGGAGCGGCGGCACTGACGATGGCCGCGAATATTCCCGTGACAGCGCAGGTGACGCCGGCGGAAAGGCCGGGGATACCGGCAAGTCCTGCGGCAGTCCCGACTGCACCGGCGATTTCGAAAGAAGCGCAAGGCTGGCTCGCGGATTTGGTCAAGATCAACACGTCGAACCCGCCGGGAAACGAACAGATTGCAGCGATGTACGTTGCGGGAGTCTTGGCGAGAGAAGGGATCAAAGCGGAACTTCTCGATTTGACGCCCGGGCGAAGCGCGGTGGTGGCGCGCTTGCAGAGGTCGGCGGTGGCGGAGCCTTCGAGGGCACTCCTGCTGGTGGCGCATCTGGACACCGTGCCGGTGGATAAGTCGCGCTGGAGCGTCGATCCCTTTGGCGCCGTGATTAAGGATGGATATTTGTACGGACGCGGGGCGATCGATGACAAAGGGATGCTGGCGGCAAACCTGGCGGTGTTCATCGAGTTGAAGCGTTCGATGGCGCACCTGAGCCGCGACGTGATTTTCCTGGCAACGGCTGACGAAGAAACCAGCGGGGACGCCAGCATTCGCATGCTGATTGCGAAGCATTGGGACAGGTTCGCCGCGGGCTTTGCGATCAACGAAGGCGGGAACGTTTTCTTGAAAAACGGAAAAGTGCAGTACACGGGCGTGCAGGCCAGCGAAAAAGTGGCGTTTAACATCTCCGTGATCGCGCGGGGAACGTCGGGACACGCCTCACAGCCGCTGAAAGATAATCCGGTGGTGCACCTTTCCGCGGCAGTGGCGAAAATCGGAAATTATTCCGCACCCGTGCATTTCACGGCGGTCGTGCGGAGATACTTTGAAGGTCTGGCGCCCCTGGAAGACGACGAGATCGGCAAATGGATCCGCTCGATGGACACGCCGGACCGCGGAGAGCACGCGCAACGCGTGATTTCCGATGCCAGCCCGCTGTGGAATTCGATGCTGCGAGACACGATTTCCCCGACGGTGCTGACCGCGGGATTCGCGAATAACGTGATTCCGCCGGAAGCGCGGGCCAATCTAAACGTGCGGCTGCTGCCGGGTGACACGATTGACGCCGTTCTGAAAGATTTGAACAAGCTGGTGAATGACCCGCTGGTAAAGCTCGAAGTACAGCCGAACGCGGGGCTGGCGGCGCCACCTTCGTCTCTGGAATCGGATTTTTACGGCGTGATCACGAAGGTGGTGACGCAGGAATTCGCGGGCGCGCCGGCGCTGCCATTTCAATCGACGTGGCTGACGGACTCGGCGCAATTGCGGCTCCACAACGTGCAAGCGTACGGGCTGGTGCCGTTTCCGCTGGCACAGGAAGACTTGAGGCGCATGCATGGCGACGATGAGCGGATACCGCTGGCTTCGTTCGACAAGGGTGTGGAAGTGCTTCGGAAAATCGTGACGGAATTCGCAACCGCCCACTAGCAAAGAGGAAATTTGAATCGCGAGCAGAGAAAAATAGCAGGCGCTATTTCCTGCGCTTCCCGTAAAGAATAAAAGCGGTCTAAAATCATTGCTGCCAAAGGACGCATGACCTTCCGTCATTCCAAAATCGTGTGCACCATCGGGCCGGCGAGCCGTTCGCCGAAGATGATTGACCGCCTGCTGAAGGCGGGAATGGACGTGGCGCGTCTGAATTTTTCCCACGGCACGCACGAGGAGCACGCGAAGAACATCTCGGTGCTGCGGGCCGCCGCCATCGAGCACGAAAAACCGATTGCGATTCTCGCCGACTTGCAAGGTCCGAAAATCCGGACCGGGCCACTGGCAGGCGGAGGGCCGGTGCTGCTGCGCGCGGGCCAGAGATTCATCATCACGACGGCAAGAGTGCTGGGCGATTCGACGCGCGTCAACACGGTTTTCACGCCGCTGCCTCGAGAAGTGCATCGCGGCGACCGCATTCTGCTGTCAGACGGGCTGATCGAGTTGCGGGTGGAACAGGTCAGAGACAAGCAGGTGATTTGCGAAGTGGTGAACGGCGGGGCGCTTGGCGAACATAAGGGAATCAATCTGCCAGGAATCAAGCTACGCGTGCCGGCGCTGACGCCAAAAGACCGCGCGGACCTGGTATTCGCGCTGAAGCACGGCGCGGATTACATCGCCGTGAGTTTTGTGCGGCGCCCGGAGGACGTGCTGCTGGCGAAACAGCTGATTCGGCGCGCGGGTAAAGACACTCCGGTGATCGCGAAACTAGAAAAGCCAGAGGCGATTGAGAATCTGGACGCGATTCTGCGAGTCGCGGACGGCGTGATGGTGGCGCGAGGCGACCTGGGCGTGGAGATGAATCCGGAGCGCGTGCCGGTAGTACAGAAAACGATTATTGCGCGGGCGCGGGAATTGCGGCGCCCAGTGATCACGGCAACGCAGATGCTGGAATCCATGACGGAGAATCCGCGGCCGACGCGCGCGGAAGCTTCGGACGTAGCAAACGCGATTTTCGACGGCTCGGACGCAGTGATGCTTTCGGCGGAGACGGCGTCGGGAAAATATCCCGTTGAAGCTGTCGGCATGATGGCGCGCATCATTGAGGAAGCAGAAGCAAGCATCCGGGAATTTCCGCGGCCGGTTGCCCAGGAACAATTGAAAGTGGCGGGAACCGTTGCCGAGCTGGTATGCCACGCTTCACGCGAGCTGCACATGAAGGTGATCGCAGTTTTTACGCATAGCGGATTCACCGCGCGGCTGATTTCGCGCTACCGCCCGCTGGTACCGATCGTGGCGTTCTCGCCGGTGGCGGAAACGCGGCGGCGCATGGCGCTGATCTGGGGCGCGCTGCCCAGGATGATTCAAGACGTGCAAAAAGTGGACGGGCTCGCCAAGGTTGCGGAGAAGCGCTTGCTGGAAGAGCGGCTGGTGCGCAAGGGCGACGTGGTCGGGATTGTGGCGGGCACGCCGATGGGAATTCGGGGTACGACGAACTTCATGAAGTTCCATGTGATTGGCGGACCGGCGTAGGCAGCTGGCACCGTTAGGTGCCCGCGCCCGGTAAGCATTTTGAGATTCTCACAACTTTGTTATCCCACTGACTGCCATCCACCCTTACGGATTCCCAATCATTCAGGAGCGAATGCCGCGCCCGGCCGAACTGACGCCGCCCCTGGTTCTTTGTAAGTGTTGCTGATAAAGGAGTTAGTGTTTTTGTAAGGAAGTTCGGGTTAATTCACCCAGTTGTCGGGGCGGGAGGGAGGCTCTTTCTTGTGCTTGTCGATGTAGACCTCGAAGCGCTTGCGGTTGCGGCGGTATTGCCAGTCGGAGACGGTGTTACGGACGCCATAGAGGAAAGAGCCGCGGCGGAGGTAAAGCCAGCCAACGAGCATTCCGCCTAGATGGCAGATGTGGCTCACGTTGTCTCCGGCGGAGCGAAGCAGCAGGGGCAGAAAAAACTCCATTCCGGCAAGCAGAAGCACAAACGAGCGCATGGACATGCGGATGGGCAAGAAAAAGATACCGACCTGGCGGTCGGGAAACAAAATTGCGCAGGCGGCAAAGATACCGAAGATCGCTCCCGACGCACCAATTGTAGGAATGTCAGAAGGCGGGCGCCCAAAAAAAGTGGGTATGGTCTTCACCAGAACTTCGATCAGTCCCGCGCCGACGCCGGTCAAGAAATAATAGCGAATGAAGCGTGCTTTGCCCCAGACCAGCTCCAGTTCGCGGCCAAACATCCAAAGCATGAGCATGTTGAAGAGAACGTGCAGAAAGTCGTTCGGGTCGTGGAGGAAGATGTAGGTGAAGGGTTGCCAGATGCGGAGTCCGGGAAAAACGCCCGCAGGGACAACGCCGAACCAGAAAAGCAATTTTTGATGAGCGAAAGCGCCGGCGAAAACCCGGATGAGCACCTGCAGAAAAAAGACTGCAAAAGTTGCAATGACCAGCCACTGGACACCCGGGGTGATGTAGAAGTTGAAGCTGACCCGATAGTTCTTGATGCCCGGCCTTGAACCCATATTCCCCAGTGTAAGACCGGGAAGCGCTACCGTCAAAGTTACGATCTTCAATTCGGAGCAAGACTCAACCTCGGCCTGCCGCCGCGCAGGCGGAAATCAATCGAGCTTCTTGCGGGCGAAATAGAAGAGGGAGGCCGCGAGAAGGGCGAACATGAAAATGCCGAACAGGTTGCTGGTGGCGAGGGGGCCCATGATTTTGGGGCCGAAGGCGAAAAGATCAGTGCGCCAAGGAAGCCCAAGTACCGACGTCAGCCAATGCGGGACGCGATTGGAGATTTCGGGGTCCTGCAGAAGGGCGATGATGATGCCGAGGAGGCCGAAAACGCCTCCGGCGGCGATCAGGCCGCTGGAATAGAGCGCGCCGGGACTGGCTTCGCTTTCGTCTTTTTTCTTGGTTGTGGCTTCGACCAGCGCACGAACGAGGCCACCAGCAAACATGGCCCCGGTGGTGGCGATGGAAAGATAAGAGCCGGTGGCAAAAGCTAGCGACCGCACTCCCAGAACTTCAACGGCAATCACCAGAGCCACGCCCATAAGCACCAGGCGCCAGGGCAAGCGCTGATTGAGGATGCCGTTGATGACCGTAGCCATGAGGCGCGCCTGCGGTGCGGGGGCTTTGTCACTGCCGATGCCCTGCGCCCATTGGTACTCGATGCGGTGAGTGCCGGCGTCGTAGAGATACTCTCCGTCAGGAACTTCATGCGAGCCCAGAGAGTTGATCAGCACGTAGCTCTTGTTTTGGTAGGTGAAGGAATCGCGCTCGATCTTTACGCCACTTGGCAAGGCCTGGATGCTGACGGGAATCGGCGTGGGGATGTACTTCTCCAGGCCTTTGTTCATCAAATTTAGAGTTGCACCGATAGCCACCGTCGAAACGGTAACGCCGACGAGCAATCCCATTTGCTGCCAGAACGGCGTCGCGCCAACGAGATAGCCTGTTTTCAGGTCCTGCGAAGTCGCTCCGGCGATGGCAGCGGCGATGCAAACCACGCCGCCAATCATCAGGGCCAGCACGGCATAGTTCGGCGCTGTCCATCCTGCAAGGAAGAAAATGGCGCAGGTGGCCATCAGGGTGGCGATGCTCATGCCGCTGATGGGATTGGAAGAATTGCCGAGCAAGCCGCTGATGCGCCCTGCGACAGTGACGAACAGAAACCCGAAGATGACCACGAAAATGCCGGCAAAAAGATTCTGCCACCAGAACGTGCCGGCGTCTTTCATCGGATGAAACGTCAGCAACACCCACATCATGGCTACGATGACGATCGAGCCCAGGATGACCCAGCGCATCGGGACGTCGCGGTCGATGCGGCTTGAAGCGGTGGATTGACCAGCGCCTTCGGCGCGCACGTCTTTCAATCCGGCGCGCAGTGCTGAAAGGATTGTGGGCAGCGTGCGCAGGAGGGTGATCAATCCGGCGGCAGCGACGGCGCCCGCTCCCATCGGGCGAATGTAGCTGCGCCAGATGTCGTCCGGGGTCATCAACGGGATGGGAATGGTTGAAGGATAAATTGGAGTGTTGCCGGCAAGCTGACCGTAGAACTTGATGGCCGGCATCATGACTAGCCAGGAGACGATGCCGCCGGCGAACAGTATTCCGGAAACGCGCGGGCCGATGATGTAACCGACGCCGAGATATTCGGAGGTGACGGCGGCGCGGAAGCTTGCTCCGGGGAACCAACTGGGCCGGCCTTCGGGCTGGGAAGTCCAGGCTTGAACGGTATTCATCAGGAAGGTGTAAACGCCGCCGAGGCCGAGGCCCCAGAAGACGCGGCCGGCGAAGGAACCGCCACGTTCGCCTGCAACGAGAACGTCGGCGCAGGCGGTGCCTTCCGGGAATGCCAGGTTACCGTGTTCCTTGACGATGAGCTGGCGCCGCAGGGGAACCATGAAGAGAACGCCGAGCCAGCCGCCGAGAAGGGCCAGCGGGAAAATGCGCCAAAAAGTGAATTCGGAGCCGAAGCCGAGAAAGATCAGCGCGGGGATGGTGAACATGACACCGGCGGCGAGGGACTCGCCCGCGGAGCCGGTGGTCTGCACGATGTTGTTTTCGAGAATGGTGGAGCGGCCAAATGCGCGAAGGATGCTGATGGACAGCACGGAAATGGGGATCGAAGCGGAGACGGTCAGCCCGGCGCGCAAGCCGACGTAGACGGTCACCGCACCAAAAAGCAGCCCAAAGAGCGCGCCGAGGATTACGGCACGGATGGTAAATTCCTTGGGGCTCTCTTCGGCGGAGATGTAGGTGCGGAATTCACCCGGCGGTGCCGTGGAACTCCATGGACGTTCGCTCACTGAATCCTCCCCATGTGCCGGAATCTGTCGAAGGTGCTACCCCTGTGCGGGGGGATTATGCCGCAGGTGGGCGAAGCGGGGAAGCGAATCCTCGCTGCCGGGAGCGGGCCAGGGGGCCAGTTCCCTCAGGTTTTAGCTCTATTGACAACAGGGATAGCATCCTTGTAATGTCCCGCGGTATACGTTGCTCAGGTCGGCAACAGTGCCCATGGGACGGGACCCCCTCAAATCGCGGTTGCCCGCGATTCCGTCAAGACCACAAGTGACCGCCGAACGGTCAGTCTCCCGTAGTGTGGGCTCCTATTCTGTCCCCGCAATCCATCCAGTTCCCGATTCCTGTCGATTCCAGTGGGGAGGCCCATCGTGAGTTACCGACGAGTGTTCGCGGTTGTTTTGTTACTGTTCGTGGCGGGCGCGCTGCGGCGCGCGCAGCCGGTAAGTGCAGGCGATGAATGGCAGCCGATCTCACAAGAAGAATTGAAGATGACCAGTGTGCCGGAAGCGCCCGGCGCGCCGGCCGTGTATCTGTACCGGCAGGTGGACCGGGACGATCAAGAATCCCACGAGTATAACTACGTGCGCATCAAGATATTGACCGAAGAAGGGCGCAAATATGCGGACGTGGAAATACCGTTTTTGAAGGATAGCGGAGACGTCCGGAGCATCAAAGCGAGAACGATCCGGCCGGATGGGACGATTGCCGCGTTTGAAGGCAAGGCTTACGAAAAAACGATCATAAAAGCGAAAGGACTGAAGTATCTGGCAAAGACATTCACATTGCCGGATGTGCAGGTGGGCAGCATCATCGAGTACCACTATATGAAAAGCTGGGACCAGTCGATCTATTTCAAGACTTCGCGCTGGGTGATCAGCGACGAGCTGTTCACGAAAAGAGCAAAATTTTCCCTGAAGCAAGTTTCCAACTTTGCCATGCGGTGGAGCTGGCCGAGCGGACTGCCGACAGGAACGCCTCCTCCGAAAGAGGAGCATGGGCTGATCCAGCTGCAAACGCAGAATGTCCCGGCCTTTCAAATCGAAGATTACATGCCGCCACCCGACGAATTGAAGTACCGCGTTGATTTTATCTACACGCAGGAAAACGACGAGAAAGAGCCCGAGAAGTTCTGGAAAAAAGAAGGAAAGAGGCTGAACGACAGGGTGGAGGGCTTCACGGGGAAACGCAAAGCGATGGAGCAGGCGGTTGCTGAAACGGTAGCGCCAAACGACCCGCCGGAAGTGAAATTGCAGAAGATCTACGCGAAAGTGCAAAAACTCCGGAATACTTCCTGGGAGCTGGATAAGACGGAACAGGAACAGAAGCGCGAAAAGCAGAAGGAAATCAACAACGTAGAAGATCTCTGGAAGCGGGGATATGGCAATGGCCGGCAAATCAACTGGCTGTTTCTCGCCATGACCAGAGCGGCTGGGTTCGAGGCGTACTCCGTTTATATATCGTCGCGCAGCGAGAATTTCTTCAAGCCGCAAATGATGAACCCAAATGAACTGAACGGCGACGTCGTACTAGTGAAGTTGAACGGACGGGAGGTGTACTGCGACCCAGCAACGGCGTTTGCTCCGTTTGGACTGCTTCCGTGGCCCGAAACGGGCGTAACGGGACTACGCCTCGACAAAGAAGGAGGAAGCTGGGTGACTACGACACTGCCGCCGAGCTCCGATTCGCGCGTCGAGCGGAAAGCCGATATTAAGCTGACGGAGACGGGATCGCTCGAAGGAAAACTTACGGTTACGTTTTCGGGGCTCGAAGCGCTTTGGCGCAGAATCGAAGAACGGAACGAAGACGCGACCAACCGGAAGAAGTTCCTCGAGGATCAGGTGAAGGAGTACATTCCCGTGGGGATCGAGGTGGATTTGACAAACCAGCCGGACTGGGGAAGTTCGACGGCGACGTTGGTGGCCGAGTTCGGATTGAAAGTGCCAGGCTGGGTTTCCGGTGCAGGGCGGCGGGCACTGGTCCCAGTTGGGCTTTTCAGCGCGCCGGAAAAGCATGCTTTCGAGCACGCCACGCGAGTGCACCCCATCTATTTTTTCTACCCGTCAGCAAAATTCGATGACGTGACTATCGATCTGCCACTGGGCTGGCAGGTGAGCAGCTTGCCGAACGTACAGGACCTGGACGCCAAGGCCGCTGTATACAACCTGAAGGTAGAAAACAACAAAGGCACGTTACACCTCACGCGGCGGCTCAAGATGGATCTCCTGATGGTCGATCAGAAGCACTATCCAACGCTCAGGAACTTCTTTCAGGTTGTGAGGACTGGAGATGAACAGCAAATTGTGTTGCAGCCCGGCGCAGCAGCGGCGAGTAACTGAAGTGCGACGCTTTCTTATTTATTTCACGGTTTGTGCGGCGAGCTTCCTTGCCGGAGTGGCGCGGTCCGAGGCGGGAGACGCGCCTGCCTGGATGCACGCCGTGGTTAACGCTCCCTTGCCGCCGCACGATGAGAAAGCGGACGTGGTGCTGCTTTATTCCGAGCGCAACGTAACCGTGCAATCCGCGGACAAGGTCAAAATAACGGTGCGCGAAGTCTACAAGATCCTGAGGCCCGGGGGCCGCGAATACGGGACGGTAGTCGCTTCCTTTAACTCACGCTCAAAGATCACGGGCATGCGCGGCTGGTGCATTCCGGCGCAAGGGAAAGACTATGAAGTGAAAGATAAAGAAGCGATAGAAATTTCACTGCCTAAAATAGATGGAAGCGAACTGGTTTCCGATGTGAAAGACAAACTCCTGCGCATCCCTGCGGCAGAGCCCGGCAACATCGTGGGATACGAATACGAGAAAGAAGACCAGCCGTTTGTGTTGCAGGACGTTTGGTATTTTCAGGAATCGAATCCCGTGCGGGAAGCACACTACACGCTGCAGCTGCCGCCGGGGTGGGAGTACAAAGCCACATGGCTGAATTATGCGGAAGCCAAACCATCCCAATCGGGAAACCAATCGCAGTGGGTCGTGAGCGAGGTCAAGGGGATCAAGCACGAAGACAACATGCCGCCTTGGCAGGGCGTGGCCGGCCAAATGATCGTTTCGTTCTTTCCTCCCGGCGGTTCGGCGCAAAACCAGGGATTTCAGAATTGGAAACAGATGGGGATCTGGTACCAGGGCCTCACCAGCGGACGGCGCGAACCTTCTCCGGAACTCAAACAGAAGGTGACATCGCTGACGGCGTCAACGAGCACTCCGCTCGCAAAGATGAAAGCTCTTGGAGAATTTGCGCAGCATGACGTGCGGTACGTGGCTATCGAGCTGGGGATCGGCGGCTGGCAGCCGCACTCCGCTGCCGAAGTGTTCACGCACCATTACGGAGACTGCAAGGACAAAGCGACGTTGATGGGAGCGATGCTGCATGAAATCGGCGTTGATTCCTACTATGTCGTCATCAATTCCGAACGCGGTTCGATTACGCCGGAGACGCCGGCTTACAAGGGCGGGTTCGATCACGTAATTATTGCGATCAAGTTGCCCGACGGAGTGACGGATAAGTCGTTGGCGGCTGCCATGGTTCACCCGAGACTGGGCAAGGTTTTGTTTTTCGACCCGACCGACGAGATGACGCCCTTCGGCCAACTCCACGGCGCGCTCCAGGCAAATTACGGACTGCTTGTGACGCCCGACGGCGGAGAGCTGGTTGAGCTGCCCCAACTGCCGCCAACGATGAATGGAATTGAGAGGACCGCTAAGCTGAGCCTGAGCGCAAGCGGGACCGTGAACGGCGAAGTGCAGGAAACGCGAGTGGGCGACCGCGCCTGGTCACAGCGCTGGGCGCTGCGGACAGTTACGAAGGATGCGGACAGGATCAAGCCGATCGAAACATTGCTTTCCCATTCACTCGGGACTTTCCAAATTACAAAGGCGAGCGTTGGCAATCTGCAACTGACGGATCAGCCGTTTCTGTACTACTACTCGGTGGTTGCCCAGAATTACGCGAAGACGGCGGGAAATCTGCTGTTGGTGAGGCCGCGGTTTATTGGCAACAAATCGAGTGATTTGCTGGAGACCAAAGAGCCGCGAAAATATCCGGTGGAATTCGACGGACCTTCGCGGGACACAGACACTTTTGAAATCACCCTGCCGGCGGGTTATGAAGTGGACGATTTGCCGCCGCCAGTGAATGCGGACTACAGCTTCGCGAGCTATCACAGCAAAACGGAAGTGAACGGAAACACGCTGAAATATACTCGGACGTTTGAAGTGAAAGAGCTGAGCGTGCCGCTTAGCAAAGTTGAAGACCTGAAGAAGCTTTATCGTGTTATTGCCGGCGATGAACGGAATACTGCGGTATTAAAACCGGCAGCTCACTGATTTCCATTTCACTTGCTGCTTGCACGATTTCTCCGCAAGGCCGCAACCGACCAAACGGAGTCCGTGCGCCCGATCACAAATGCGGCAAAGCAAAGGGCGAATACAGAGTGGCTCAGGCTGGCGCCGAAGTATTGCCAGAAAGGCGCGGCTGCGCCGGGATAGTCCGAAGAAAAAAGCAAGGTGAGCATGAACATGAGGCCGCAGATGCTTGCCGAACGCACCAGGATGCCTAGAAGGAGCGACAGCCCGATCGCCAATTCGCCATAGGCTACGAGGAAGGCGATGACCGTGGCGTGCGGGAGGACGAAGCCCCGGAGAATGGGCGACATGAAGGGGTAAGCCCCTCCTTCGAGAAATTTGTTGATCCAGAATTGAAAACCTCCGTGAAGCGTAAAAGTTGTGCCGAAGACTTTATATTGGGCAAAGATCAGGAAAAGGACGCCAACTCCGATGCGAATCAGGGCGAGCGCGTAAGTATTGCGAGTGCCGGGATCTGAAGGAGATGTCATAGCCATTCCTATTTCATGCGGAGGCGCCGCCGAGCGCATTTCCACGAGGGATGAAGAATACTATGGCGGCAGGAGGTTGAAGGGCTGCCAATTTTTTTCGCAGGGCACGAGGCGCAGCGTCCAGGACTTGCTGCTTTAGCGAAGCGGCGAACTCCGAAGAAACATGGACCCGAAAAACATCGGCGCGGTCCGCATGGGAATACTTCTCGTAACGCGGGGGCGAATCTTTTGCTGGCTTGAGCAAGATTTCCCAGGGGCTCTGCTTGTGGAATAACTTCTTCGCGGAAGCTTCGCTACGCGAGATGCCAACCAGAGAACGCTGCGTACCGCCACCGATTTCGAGAGAGATCGCAGTAACTTGCGCAAGGTCGAAAAGCCGCGCCGGATCATCATCGGGAAAGTGGGCAAGAAGTCCAGTGACTTCGTCTTCGCCGGAGGCGAAACCATCCCACCAGTAGCGATAACCGTTATAAACAACAGTACCGGCGCGGAAAATCTGCAGCACGCGCGGGACACTCTTACCCGTCACGCTCACGACCATATCCGCAAGTTCGACGAGACGAAACGTTTGCTTCACGACTGGACGCACGGTCACATAGCCCGCGTCCTCCTCGGTGAAGCGAATGGCGATGGTTTCCGGGAGCGGCATGAGAAATAGATACGGCGAATTCTCAGCCTGGTTTTGAGAGCCGGTCGCGCACGCGATCGCTGAGCGCCTTGCCGTCCACAGTCTTGCCTTCGAGGGCGGTCTTGGCGGCTTTCACAACGGCGCCCATCTGTTTGACGGAAGTGGCGCGGGATTCGGAAATGGCCTTGGCGATAGCTGTGTCCATCTCGGCGTCGCTGGCGCCAGCAGGCAAATAGGATTCGATGATGGCGAGTTCCTTGGTTTCTTTTTCGGCGAGTTCCGGGCGGTTGCCTTTGGTGAAATGGTCGATGGATTCCTTGCGCTGTTTTACGAGCGTTTGCAGAATCTGGATGGACTCGGGTTCATCCAGCGCGCGCATCTTTTCGACTTCTCTGTGCTTGATGGCCGCTTTGATGCCCCGCAGCACGCTGAGGCGCAGTTCTTCCTTGGCGCGCATGGCGTCGACCAGGTCCCTCTGAATTTTTTCCGCAAGACTCATCGCCTTCTCCTCGTGCACACGACTATAGCAGAGCGCAGGCGAGGCTTGGCAATCGCCGATTCCACACTGCTCCGTCATTTGACACTTCACGCGAGGCTCGCTACTTTGGATTACTTCTGCTGTGCGGGAAAAGCGCGCTTAGGGCGACGGAGCCTCATGAAAGTCATCGTAGCGGACAAGATCAGCGAGCGGGGTGTGCAACTCCTGAAGGAACAACCGGGCTGGAACGTTGTCCTGACGTCGAAAGACACGCTGAACACGGAAATCACTGATGCGGATGCGCTGATTGTGCGTAGCGCGACAAAAGTTACCGCGGAATTGCTGGATCAGGCGAAGAAATTGCGCGCCGTGGGCCGCGCCGGCGTGGGCGTGGACAATATTGACCTGGACGAAGCGACGAAGCGCGGCGTTCTGGTGATGAGCACGCCGGGCGGGAGCTCCGTCAGCGTGGCCGAACATACCTTTGCGCTGTTGCTGGCGCTCGTTCGCCAGCTTCCAAGATTTGATGCCGCAATGCGCGAGGGCCGCTGGGAAAAATCGTCGTCGGGCGCCGAAGTGCGCGGCAAGACGCTAGGTCTTGTCGGGCTCGGCCGCATCGGCAGCGAAGTGGCATCGCGGGCGGAAGCGTTCGATATGCGCGTCGTGGCATACGATCCGTTTATCAGCGAAGCAGCGGCGCGGGAACTGTCCGTGGAACTGGTGCCGCTCGATCAACTTCTGGCGGAATGCGACTTCATCTCACTGCACACGGCCGTGAGTCCACAAACGCGGGAGATGATCAATGCGGTCTCCATCGCGAAAATGAAGCAGGGTGTGCGCATCATCAATGCCGCCCGCGGGGAGCTGATCAACGAGGCGGACCTGGCGGCGGCGATCAAGAGCGGGCACGTCGCCGGAGCGGCACTGGACGTGTTTGCGGAAGAGCCGCCGAAAGACTGTCCGCTAATCGGGCTTTCGAATGTGATCACCACGCCGCACGTTGCGGGTTCCACGGCCGAAGCACAAGAAGAGTTGGGAACGCAGGTAGCGTTGCAGATCCGGGATTACCTGGTGGAAGGAGTGATTCGCAACGCCGTGAATCTGCCCGCGCTTTCACCGGATCAATACCGGCGTGTGCGGCCGTATCTGGAACTGGCGGAACGGCTCGGCTCGCTGGTGTCGCAGGCGGCAGCAGCGCGGCCGGCGCGGATTCGCATCCGGTATGCGGGTGAAGTGGCGGAGGTGGGAACGCATCTGCTTCGTAGTGCGGTGCTGGCGGGAGTGCTTAATGCCGTGCTGGACGAGAAGGTGAACGTCGTCAATGCGCCGGCGGTGGCGGCAGCGAGAGGACTGACCGTGGAAGAAGAGACCCGGCGGCGCGAGCATGGTTTCCCAAATACGCTGGAAGTGTCCGCTTTGCCGGAGAAAACCGGATCATCGCCTGGATTTACGGCCGAGGGGACGGTCCTTCATGACGGCTCGCCGCGGGTGCTGCAGATTGAAGGCATTCCGCTGGAGGCGCAACTCGAAGGGACAATCCTCTATCTGAGAAATCGCGACGAGCCGGGCGTCATTGGGCAGATTGGCACGACCCTGGGGAAGCTCGGCGTGAATATCGCTACGTTTGCGCTTGGACGCCGCGAAGCTCAGCGCGGTGCGGATGCCGTGTCCCTGGTTCGCGTTGATGGCAAGGTGTCTGGCGCCATCCTCGATCCCATCCGAGGTATTCCTGCAATCACCGAGGCCAAACTCCTTCGACTCGGATGAGTGATTGAGTTTTGCTGAGTCCTAAAATATTGAGAAGCAGCTGCGGACAAAGGACTTAATCGTGATTTATGAATAATTTATACAGTTTTCCCTTGACATAAATCGCTCTCTATCCTAAAAGCTACCTCAATCTCATATCTCGTGTGTGGTGGGAAAGGTTGTCCGAGGGACAGGTCCATCTCGATTTAGGTGTACGAGACGGCAATTCGCCGCGGGATTCCGCGCCCTGTTTCCTTCCTTCCATAGACGTTATAAAAAAATCTTGTTCAGGTGCGCGAAAGGGGCAGTTTATGAATTCTTCATTGAGAAGGATTGGCATTCTGGGCCTATTCTGCACACTTTTGTTTTTCGCTAACGGAGCCAAGGCGCAATCCGGCACGTCGACGATTCGTGGAGAAGTGTCAGACCCACAAGGGAAGGCGGTCTCCGGTGCAGAGGTGACGATCAAGAGCCCGGACACGGGTTTCACGCGCACGCAGACAACAAATTCCGCCGGCGGATTCAGTTTTGAACTAATCCCGCCAGGGGACTACAGGATGGAAGTGCACGCCGCGGGATTCAAGAAAACTGTCCAGACTGTGAGCGCACTTGTTGGATCCGCTATTTCTGCCGACGTACGATTGGAAATTGGATCGGTTGACCAAGTCGTGCAGGTGGAGGCGACAGGGGCCGTTGCCGTGAACACCGAGGACGCGACGCTTGGCAATAATTTTAGCAACCAGCAAATCACACAGCTTCCATTAGAATCCCGAGATGTCTTGAATTTGCTCACACTTCAGCCTGGCGTAACGCCAACAGGTTTTGTCTCGGGGGCGCGCAGCGACCAATCCAACATCACGCTGGACGGCGTGGACATCAATGACCAACAAATTCAGTCACTTGTTCCCGGGCAGGCCATTATCAACTCATTGAAAACTCCTGTGTTGAGACAGAATTCAGAAGCACTCGAAGAATTCCGTGTGACGACGATGAACGCCAACGCCAGCCAGGGGCGTTCCTCGGCTGCCCAAGTCAATTTGGTCAGCAAGAGTGGCACGGACAATTTTCACGGAGCGGCCTTTGAGGAAAACCGTAGCACCATCTTCACGGCGAACGATTTCTTTAACAATCGGATCGGATTACCACGACCGGCGCTCGTTCGCAACGTATTCGGTGGCGCGGTCGGAGGGCCCATCAAGAAGGACAAGCTATTCTTTTTCTACAGTTATGAAGGGTTGCGCGAAGCAAAAGGCGCCTCGGTTGTACGAACCGTTCCGCTAGCGAGCATGGGTCAAGGGCAATTGCGCTACCTTGATGTAAACAACAATGTTCAAACTCTTTCCGAAGGTCAGCTCAATCAAATCTTTCCGCAGGTCTTGATTAACGATGTGGGGCGTGCGGTCTTGTCCGGCGCGGCATCGAAGTATTCTGCCAACGACTTTACCACAGGCGACAGTTCATCCAACCAGCTGCTAAACACCGCGGGTTTCCGGTTCAATGCGCCGACACCGAGCGATTTGAACTCGCACGTCGCAAAAATTGATTGGAATATCACAAAGGACCAGACTGCTTTTGTCCGTTTCAATACAATTTACGATCACATCGGCTTGCTGCCGCAGTTTCCGGATACGCCAGCTCCAAACGTGTGGTCGCATCCGTGGGGTTTCGTCGCGGCGCATAACTGGACGCTGGGAAGGAATTGGGTAAACAGCTTTCGTTACGGATACACACGCCAGGCCTTCAGCCAACTGGGGGACAGCAGTACGAACAACATAAACTTCCGATTCGTTTTCTCGCCGCTGGCGTTTTCCCGTACGATCAATCGCACGACACCGGTACAAAACATTCTGGACGACGTGGTGTGGCTGAAGGGCGCCCATACCTTGCAATTCGGAACAAACGTTCGCATTATTCGGAACAACCGCGGCAGCTTTGCTAATGCCTTCGACTCTGCTCAGACCAACCCCTCTGGATATCAGCAGGGAGGAAACGTAGTTTCCGATCCGATTGCTGCTTATCTGGCGGCAAATAATCTTCCGGCCATGGGATCCTCCTCCATTTCGCCCGTGCAGAACGCTGCCACTGCCCTGATAGGCCGCTTCTCAAACTACACGGCAAACTATACTTTCGGGCACGATGGTTCGGAGTTGCCAGCCGGCAGTCCGTCCCTGCGCGATTTTGCGACAGAGGCTTACGACTTCTACGCGCAGGATGCGTGGAAAATGCGCCATAACCTGACGGTGACCTACGGAGTGCGATATACCCTCAGCCGGCCCGTATATGAGAAGAATGGTTTAGAAGTAAGGCCTAACATTCCGCTGGGCGTTCTCCTTGACCAGAGGATCGCGTCAGCTGCAAAGGGCATCCCCGACAATACTCTATTCACGGTTAGCCCCTCGGGCCCAGTCAACGGCAAGCCAGGAATGTATGACTGGGACTACACTGACTTTCAGCCGCGCATAGCCGTGGCGTGGCAGCCGAACTTTAACAAAGGCGCCCTTGGGGCGCTCTTTGGCGGAAGCGGCAAATCCGTCATTCGTGGCGGCTTTGGCATCATCAATGACTACTATGGCGAAGCGCTTGCGACCTTTTTTGACCTGAACAACATCCTGGGCTTTTCCTCCAGCCAGGTGATTCCCGTAAATACCTACAATGTCACTAACTCACCCGCGCCGGCATTCACCGGATTCAACCAGGATGTTCGTAGCCTGCCCTTAATTACGCCACCGGCATCTTTGAAGTTCCCGCTTTCGCAGGGCGCGGGGCCGGGCGGCAACGGCGGGGATATCGAAACTTCCTTGGATTCGAATCTGCGTTCACCACGCGAATACACCTGGAATATGACGGTTGAGCGTGAATTGCCCCATGGGCTGTTGTTCCAGGCTTCCTACATCGGCCGGTTGGGTCACAATCTTCTCCTGCAACGCGACGTGTCTCAGCCCAACGACTTGTTCGATCCTGGGTCCAAGATGGACTGGTATACCGCAGCGACCGTATTAGAAAAGATCCGTCAGACTCGCCCGCCGACTACCACTGCTGTCCCGACGATGGCCTATTTCGACAATATTTTCCCGGCAAACCTCCGAGACATCATGGCAAGCTTTGAGGGAAGAAACATTCCGGCTGGCTTCACGCCCACTCAGACAGTCTTCTGGATGGCGCGGAACCTGTTCGGAAATGACTGGACGGACACGCAGTTCGATCTTGAGCTGGGTTTAGGCCAAAGTCTCTTCTTCCATCCGCAGAACGCCTCGCTCGCCGCGTGGAGCACAACCGGCAATTCGATTTATCACGGCGGGTCATTCTCGCTTAGGCAGCGTATCCACGATCTGCAATGGGATCTCAATTACACGATGTCTCATTCCTTAGATGACGCTTCCGGTCTTCAGAATAGCACCGCCTTTGGCGGCGGCTCATTCATCCGTAACGCCATCAGGCAGCATGACAACTATGCGAATTCGGACTTTGATCTTCGTCATGTGGTCAACCTGAATGCGATCTATCAACTTCCCATTGGTCGTGGCAAGGCCCTAGCCGGTGGAGCCGGGCGAGCACTTGATGCACTGATCGGCGGCTGGCAACTCTCCGGGATTTTCCGCTGGAACACTGGCTTACCGGTGAGTGCGCCGATTGACGACGCGCGCTGGGCGACGAATTTCCAAGTCCAATCCTGGTCGAGCCTGACCAGGCCACTAAGCACGTGCGTCACCAAAGGGAGTGCTACTACTGCTCCGAAGCTCTTTGGCTGCGATCCTACTTTCGCCTATCAGAGCTTCCGCAATGCCTATCCAGGGGAAACCGGAATGCGGAACGTCTTTCGGCTTCCCGGACAAACCAACCTCGACGCAGGACTAAGCAAGTCATTCAGTTTGCCTTGGAGTGAGAAGCAGAAGTTGCAGCTCCGCTGGGAGGTTTTCAACGTTGCTAATTTCCAGCCATTAGGCGTGCTCGACAATAGCCGGAGCGGTTTTGGCATCGCATCCGATCCTCTGGTGCGGAACCTGCAGCCTGCTAAGAACTTCTCCAACTTCACGGGGATTCAGACTACGTCCGCCCCCCGCTCCATGCAGATCGGCCTTCGTTACTCTTTTTAACGATCTGCGACTCAAAACTGCCGGGGCACAATGATTGTGCCCCGGCATTCTCTCTCACTCAGGCAAGATACCGTCATCAACCTCGCCACGACGTGTGTAGAACTCAAGCATGTCATATACCTGGGTAGCCGCAGCCTTGGAGCTGTGTTAATCTGAGGGCCCTGCTTGGGTTGCACGGATGCGCCTGAGCGTATCAGTCGGGGCGTAGCGCAGCCTGGCTAGCGCGCCTGGTTCGGGACCAGGAGGTCGATGGTTCAAATCCATTCGCCCCGACCACTCATTTTGGAATCAGCAATTTACAGTCAGGCGAATGGTCGTGGATCGCTTGGTTGCAGGCCAAGAAGTCGATGGTTCAAATCTATTTGCCCCGACCATTGTGTCCCCTCTCAATTCAATACGTTACGCTGCGTTTTCTACTGTGACTTCTGGCCCGGACTTGGGTACAACAGGTACAACTGAGGGGCTTTTCGTCGAAACAGGCACCCGCGCTAAAAGACAACATCGCGGCGGACGAGCGTCTGGTCGCCAGAATGGCGCTGTACCTGATCTGGCGGACGCGGGAAGGATGCGGTTCCAGACAGTGACGGAAGGCCGCGCGAAAGATCGATCACAGTTAGCTGCAGAGGACCAGTGGACTGTAGTGTGAGTTGCAGTGCCATTCCTTCCGAAGGCAGATTGCAGTAGTTCAGCACCCATTCATGAGGCTTGGGACGCGCTTCACGTGTGTCGCCGTAAGGTTTTCCATCGACTTGCGCGGAAGCAATCCGGTCCAGCGGCGCGGAGAGCACGATTTCCGGGGCGCCGCGAGGGGAAGTCACGCGTAAATGCAAGGTACGTACACCTGCATCGCGCGTTTCGCGCAACAATGCGATTTCCGGCGGGCGCAAGGAGAGAATGGGTGCAGGTCCTTGCAGATACGAAGAGGAATCACAAGGCACGAACGAAGCGAGTTTGCCCTGGACCGGACGCGAACCGACATAGTGCGAAGACTAGGTATCGGCTTGGGCAACATCATTAGCCCAAAGCGCTAGTTTGCGATCAGAATCCAAAGCGTACAACATGCTGCTGGGCATGGGATGTACAGAGGAATAGCGTGTGACCGCGGCACCAACGAGGAACAGAAGCAATGCCGAGACGCCGCTGATGGTTAGGAGTTGAGTCAGCCAGGTCCGGCGAACTTCTTCTACCGCCGGAGTGAGCGACACAAGAAATAAAGCAAGTGTGAGCCCAGTGGCAGAGCCGCCTGGCACCGTAAGGCCGAGCGCTTCGAAAAAGCTGCCGATCATGCTCACGAAAATCAGTAGGGCCGGGAGTGAAATCAGCAGGATCAGTAGAACACGGCGAAGCGGGATTTTCTCCGCAGAACCATCTTGGATCAAGAACGGTGCAAGCGCGAGGGCCAGCGCCGGCCAGACAGTGACAAAGCTTGCGCCGGGGAGCCACCAGGCAAAAGCGACACTAGCGATCAACAGGAGCAGCCCCGAAGAGAGAATCAGTGAATCTGGCGAGAGCCAGCGTCGTAGAAATAAAATCAACAAAAGCCAAAGCGCGAAAATCAGAACTATCAAGGCGCCGAAGTAAAATGCGCTTTCATAGACGGGGCCAGCGGGGAGCAGCGAACCATGCAAACGTTCGATGCCCTCGACGAATCCAAAGCCGACGGCCGAAACCGCCGCAATTGTCACAAACAAGGCGAGCGCCCCGAGCAGAACTGAGAGCAGGGTGGCTGAGTCGCCGCGCAATACTCGCGGAGCGCTAGTAACCCACGCGAACAAAACAAGAGCCAGAAATCGGCCAGCGCCACCAACCTGGGTAGTGAACGAAGACTCCAATTGGCAGCGAGAAGAACACTGCGTCAGGAGCGTTCAATTTTCTGAGGTCGGAATCGCCGAACTTCCGGGTCAGTGCGAGCGCAATCTCTCCCAACTGCTGGAGGCTGCCTCGATTAAGTGTCAGCGGATTATCGAGTGGCGAGTGATAGGCCTCCACGTGGCCAATGAATGCGAAATTCGGTCCGCCCTTGCCGGCACGCTTGAAGATAGTCATGTCCGTGTCGTTGGGCATACGCTTGTAAACCTCGTAACCGAGCGAGGAACCTTGCGCGCGGGGATAAGCGCCAGCGAGGGCAGCGGCGACCGCTCCGTTGCCGGAAGAGGTCTCGAGCAACGTTTGGACTTCGCCGGAGTTGCCGCGAGCCTCGAAATTCAGGGAGAGGCGCACTTCGCGAGCCTGGTAAAGAAGCTGCGGCGCAAGGAGATCCAGGATTACGAAGCGGCGAATGCGTATTTGGAAGCGGAATATCTTCCTGAGCACAACCGACGATTTGCGCGGGAAGCGGCGCGACCCGAGGACTATCACGTGCGGACGCCCAGTGCGGCGAGGTTGCGAGAGGTTTTTCGATTAGAGACGGAACGATGGATCAGCAACGATTGGGTGGTGCAGTACCGCGGGGATTTTCTGCAGCTCAAGCCGCAGAATCGGCGGTACGGGCCGACACGGAGCAAGGCATTGATCTGTGAGTGGGAGGATGGAGCAGTCGACGTGCGCTACAGGGATGAACGCATCGAGTACGAAGATCTGGTGTTGCGGCCGAGCGTGGTCACGGCACCAAAGGCAAGGCCGCACCGCGAGCCTGCCAAGCACGGAAGAACCAAGCCTGCCCTGAACCATCCGTGGCGGGAAGGCCATGCGGAAAGAAGAAAGCAGCTGTTGCTGGATCGCACGCAAGTGTCAGCACTCATTGGGGCCTCCGCCTCCGCTTCGCCCTAAACGCGCCGCTCAAACCGCGGCGCAGGGCTGCGCTCCGGCGGAGGCCCCAATGACAACAACAAAGCAAAAAAAGGGGACACTCCTAATGAGGTAAAGAGGGGGACATTTCTAACGAGGTTTGACAAAGTAAGAATGAAGGCTTGACAGGGATTTTTATCTGACGTACAACCTCGGCACAAACGGGGTGGCCCGCCTGGATCCAGCTGGCTGCGTTGAGCCTTGGGGATCTGCGAGCTGGTTTTGAGACCTGTGGCGGAGACGCAAGAGAAGTTTCGCGCAGTGAGGGAATTTCCATCCTTCGTTTGGCCTGGTCGTATCCAAAGATAAGCGAGGTGGGGTATGAGACAGTCAAGACTTTCTCTCTTGATCGCCGGCGCGTTTTTTCTGTTTGCTGTGACAAGCTGCGCCATCGGCACGAACGCGCAGTCAGTCTCCACAGGAGCGGTGGTGGGAACGATTAACGACCCGGGCGGCGCGGTGGTCCTGGATGCCACGGTGACATTGCAGAACAAGGCTACCAATAGCCAGGTGACGCAACGGACCAACGGGGCCGGCCAGTACACCTTTCCGAGCGTCGCGCCGGGGAATTATCGCATCACGGTAAAGAAAGTAGGATTCCGGACGGCGAACGTGGAATCGCTGACGGTGGAAGTGTCGAAAAGTTATAGCGTGGACATCAAACTGGAGATCGGGCAGGTCAGCGAAACGGTTACTGTGACCGCCGAAGCCCGCGCGGAACTGCAGACCACGGATGCGGTGATGGGCGATGTGCTGGGCGGTACAGCGCTGGCGCACTTACCAACCTTACAGCGCGACTCCCGTGAACTCCTGACGCTGCAACCCGGCTCGACACCCTATGAAACTTCGAACGGCGGAGGTTTCGGTGATGCGGGCGGCACAGTTGCGGGTGCGCGCAGTGACCAGAACGCCTTCAATCTGGATGGCATCGACATCACCGACAACGTCATCGCGGGCGGCGGCAACCAGGTGCCGATCGTTCCGATCGGCGTGGACAGCATCGAGGAGTTCCGCGTCGGCGTCACCAACAACAACGCCAGTTTCGGGCGCGCGTCGGGCGGCCAAATCAATGTGATCAGCAAGGGCGGAACGAACAGTTTCCACGGAGGCGTCTACTGGTATCACCAGAATTCCGCCCTGAACGCCAACGCGTGGGACAACAACTCAAACAAGATCAGGAAGCAGCCGCTGCATGACAATCGCGCGGGGGCGAGCCTCGGCGGACCTCTCAGAAAGAACAAAACGTTTTTCTTCGGAAACTACGAGATTCGGAGGTTCCCGCAATCCGTGCAGATCACTCGAATCATGCCGACCGATTCGCTGCGTCAGGGCATCATTACTCTTAGCGGAGTGCAATATAACTTGGCGACCTCTGCGGCTTGCGGGGCGAGTGGCAATCAGGCTTGTGATCCAAGGGGAATTGGAATTAGCCCGACGATCAAACAACTATGGGGAATGATGCCCGAGGGGCGCGATCCGACAGTCACTGGCGCTGACGGCGTGAATACGATTGGTTTGCGCACGAACGTCGCGGCTCCGCTCAAGGACGATAGCGTGGCGTTCCGCCTGGACCACAACTTCACAGAAAAACTTAAATTTTTCGGACACTACTTATACCATCGGGATTTGACGCCGAACGCGAATGGTAGCGCCTCAGGTCAAATTGATTTTCGGAGCGGTACCGCCATCAACAGCAGTGCGTCCAACCTTCGCGGAGATGGATTCACTTCGGGCCTGGAGTGGCAGATCAGCAACAACCTGGTGAATAGCTTCCGGGCCGGATGGATTCGCAGCCGGCAGGATTTCGTAGTTATTCGTCCCAGCTCATCCGCCGCACAACTAAACTTGCCGGGTACAAACTCCCCGCTTGGCCCGGTTTCCTTGGCGCCGGGTCTCGGGGCAACCGGGTTTATAGACACGATCGTCGACGTGGACACGCAGCGAGCGCGCCACCAGGCGATTTACGCCAGCAATAAGCAGTATGCCGATACGTTGAGCTGGATCAAAGGCAAGCACACCATCGTGACCGGCGGAGACATTCGCTGGCTGCCTACCATCCATGACCGCGATGATAAAGTGATTGGTTCCTTGAACTCGCTGGTGGCCACGCTCGACGCGGACGTCAGCGGAAGCCTGAGTATTCCAGCCGCGAACAGGCCGCCGGGACTCTCTTCGTCCGACGCTCTGAAGTGGGACCGTTTCTACGCCGCGTCACTCGGGCTGATCGATACCGTCGGCATCCTAGCCGTTCGCGACGGCAATTTGCAGCCGAAACCCCTGGGCGCGACTCTCGTGGCTCATGCCACGCTACGTTCTTACAACTTCTTTGGGCAGGATACCTGGAGGATTAAGCCATCTTTCACGTTGACGTATGGCTTGGCGTACGGGTGGCAAACGACGCCGCACGAACTGCACGGGCAGCAAACCTTGATCGCCAACCATGACAACGGCGACCAGATTCTAAATGGCTTCGACTACATCAACCAGAAGCAACGGGCCGCATTGAATGGCGATATTTTTAATCCGACTCTATCGTATGTCCCTGTAGGCAAGAGCGGAAGGAGCGACGTCTTCAGCGTGGACTATGGCGACTGGGCTCCACGCATATCGGCGGCATGGAACCCAAGTCTACGGAGCGGTTCCCTCGGGCGCATGTTCGGCGACCGGAAAACGGTCATTCGCGGCGGGTATGGGATAGCGTATGACCGCGTGAATACGGTGCAGAGCGTGATCATTCCGATGCTCGGAGTGGGATTTGCGCAGACCATAAACACCAATACGCCCCTCTGCAACGCCAACGGGGCAAGTGTCCAGGGGTGTAACGCGAGCGTCCCCTTGAGCGGAGCGGGAGCGAATCCTGGTCTCGCGAGCTTCCGGGTTGGCGTGGACGGGTCGATTCCGACTCCGCCAGCTCCCGCTGCTGTGCCGTCGCCAATTGTACCGGCTAATGGATTGAGCGAAATTCTAAGCTTCCAGAACGACCCACAATTCCAAGTGGGCCGCAGCCACTCGATCGACTTCACGATCCAGCGGAGCCTGCCGGGCCAGATGATCTTCGAAGCGGGGTACATCGGACGCATTGGCCGGCATCTGCCCAACAGCGTCAATTTCAATTCCGCGCCCTACATGTTCAAAGACAAAGCCTCCGGACAGTCCTTTGCGCAGGCGTTTGATGCCGTGGCCGTAGCGACGAGAAATGGACAGACGCCCGCGAACCAGCCCTGGTTCGAGAATCAGCTGCCGGGGTCTGGTGCCGGTTGCGGTGTGGGTGGGGCGAACATTTCCGCCACGGCTTGTCTCGTAGCCGGCAATGGAGCAGCATTCCTCAATAATAACGTTTCGAATCTTTTCCTGAGCATGGACTTTGCCCGGCTGGGGCTCGGACTGCCGGAATATACGAACACACAGGTGCTCGACCTCTTTGTGCGCGCCAGCCGGGACAAATCGAACTACAACGCTTTGGTCCTGACGCTGCGCAACAATAGCTGGCACGGACTGTTCTTCGACTTCAACTACACGTTTTCCAAGTCGCTCGACACGGTTGGCGCTGTTCAGAACGACGCCCGCTACTATTCGTCCAGTTATAATACACGCCTGGACTACGGGCCATCGTTCTTCGACCGGCCGAACGTCTTCAACGCTATCTTCAATTATGATCTGCCGTTCGGAAAAGGGCGTTTCGGCAACCACCATTCCTTCATTAACAGAGTCACCGGCGGGTGGTACGCGGCGGGAATCTTCCGGAAGAGCAGCGGTGTTCCGGAACTGGTGACCGTGAGCGGCCAGCCGTTTGGCGGAGGAATCATCTTCGCTACCCCTTCGGGTATGCTCCCAACCGTGCCAGTAGATTCCCTGGGCGGCGGCAGCATCCACGGCGGAGTCAACGGGAGCACCGTCAACACGCCTTTGGGTCCTCAGAGTGTCGGTACCGCAGGCGATCCGAAGAACAGCGGCACCGGCCTGAACTATTTCGCCGACCCCGGCGGGGCCTTCCTGAAGTTCCGTCCGACGCTTCTTGCTACAGACACAAACGATGGGCGAAACAGTCCGTTGCGCGGCCTTAGCTTCTGGAACCTGGACACGCGCTTCGGGAAATCGACCGCTATAACCGAGCGGGTCAAGGTGGAGTTTTCCGCCGACTTCTTCAACATCTTCAACCACGCGAATTTCCTGGATCCTTCTTTCGATACGACGAATCCAGCGACTTTCGGCGTAATCAACACGCAGCTCATTCCAGCCGACCGCATCTCCGGCGCACGTTGGATTCAGCTCGGGTTCCGGATCGATTTCTAAACGATCCCGAGCGCATCAAGAGGGGAAAGGCTGGTTGCGTCTCTTCTCATGTGCGACTGGGAGGGCTGCACCCCCGGTACGATCGGGCTGCCTAATCCGAACCAACGTAGCGTCGCGAAAATACACAGGTACACCGCGCGGGCGGTCGTCCGGGAGAGAATCTTGGCGCTCGGGGGGTGAGGGAGAACCTGGATGGGACAGTCGTCGCGACAGGGAATTGAGCTATTTTCGGTGCGCATAGAATTTTGGCGAGGCACAGCCCAAAGATATTGCGGTATCCGCGTCCGCGGCAACATACCGACGGTGCTATTGGTGCCTCCAATGGCTCAGCTACCGGATCGAATTACCGAATCCCCAAGCCAGCCAATGCACAGGCGCAGTGATTTTCGACTCTGATTAACCGGAAGTTATTCCGAGTTATAAGTCCCGTTGTGGGAGGTATCAGCTGACTACTGCCTTTGGGCGGATAACCGGAGACTAGCCTATACTCTTCGACATACCATTGTTAGGTACAACTTACGTACAATTAAGAGGGGGAAGAAAGTCAGGTCCTTGTCCCTAAGCGACGCCAGATAAAGTACTTAGCTAGAGTTTTTTGATTCACTGGTTCGGGACCAGGAGGTTGATGGTTCAAATCCATTCGCCCGACCACTTCTCAACAGATCAATGAGTTACGCTGCATTTTCGACTGCGAGTTCTATTTCATTTTGCGGACAACACGGACAACTGCTTTGGTTTTGTTTGGAATTTGGAAGACCTGTCCTTCGCCGGTTGCAATATCGACTTCCTGGGCAGCAGGCTAACTCCCAGCGAGTCCCGTTGTCGAAAGCGAGATTTTATCGAAGGCCGCCTGCGTTTCTCATCTCCTCGAATCCCATTTCTGGATAGCTTCCGGTTAGCCGGCGATATGCCGGGCTGCTTCGTTCAAACGTCAGTGCTCTATCGGAGGCGCGTTTTCACGAATGAGTTAAGGCGGGCACGGTGGTCTGCGCGCGTTCGATAGAGCCGTTTGAACGAAGTCGGCCGTGGTTGCGGCGGACGCGGGCCCTATGCAAATTCAATTGA
>WNFP01000301.1_pt1 | contig 40911 bp, 35 predicted proteins | sample 5400201 | NCBI WGS metagenome assembly WNFP01 (sample SAMN13153355, study PRJNA577476) | soil metagenome | isolation source: 115 cm saprolite under Madrone tree | place: USA:California | collected 2016-06-14 | reverse complement strand
CACAGTGACGGAAGCTGAGATTGGCGTTCGTGCCGAGGTTCCCGGGTTCGGCGCGAAGCACTTGGAAATAGGAGTAACGCCGCGCCGCCTGTTTATCCTGGGTGAGCGTCAAGGCGTATTGGAGCGGAGTGAAGGAAAAACTGTCCGTTCAGGACATCTGCGCAGCCTCCTCTTAGGTACCCTGGAGCTAGCGAACAAGGTCGATCCGGACAAAGTGAGAGCGACGGTCGACGACGGATTGCTTGAGGTGACGTTGCCAACGGTTCAGGTAGCCAAGATTTCGATGTTAGCGAAGGCTGCTTCTGTTTGATCCGTTCCACTCGGCGCCTTAGGGTGCCGAAACGTCGCTGCGGACGGCCTGTATGACACCCCATTGCTTCTCGGCTCTTGTGCGCCCAATCCCGCATGCAACCCATCCAAAATGCCAGAATGATTTCCTTTTGGATCATTTCAAGTGGCTAGTCGGCGCGATTCAATTTGGAAGAGAACTATCAACGCGTTCGGTACATGGCGGGCCCCCGCAACCCCGCAACCAGCGATCATGTTTGTTTCACGAGGGCTTGCTCGAAATGCGCGAGACCTTAGTTTTTGTACTCTATTAGCCCAATGGTCGCCAGTTCTGCTTCAACCCCCAGAGCGGCAGATTGTCACACTTCCTGAGGGACTTATCGCGACTCGATAAACGTCCCGATGTAGGTGCATTGGGTAGAAGTTCGGTCATTCTTGGCAAAGTTTCTTGTCCCTCTGTCATTGATTTGGCCCAGACAGCCGTCTGAAGAACGGCCATGAATTCGTCTACCTTAGTTCTGTCCGATCAACCTCTGAAGATCGCTGATTGTCACAAGGCGGCCGTGAAGCGGCGCGATCTGCTGAACGTCGAGCTTCAGGCGGTTGATGTTGTTGTAAAGGTTCACGCTTTCCTTCGAGACCGGACCAGGTGCAGCATTGGGAGGCGCGGGGTTGTACACATCCGCCTCGATGAGCACTTTCTCCTTCGGGAGGTAGGCGATCAACATCGTATCGGCATGATTGCTTCCCTGGAGGTGATAAAGCTCCAGGGTCCGCGTGCCATCGGTGATCGCGCGTTTGTCACCCACCGCCTCAATGACAGGCTTCTTCGGCGCCTTGGCCAATCGATCCGGGCTCAACGTGTGCGGCATTGCCCACACTTTTTCATAATACGGTTTGTTTTCGGCCGCGGTCAGGATAGTGGCTCCTTCGGCCACGCATGCCCTCAGGCCGCCCGAATGATCGAAATGGTGATGTGAATTGATCACGTATCGGATTGGCTTGTTGGGGACGGTTTTCTTGACCGCCTGGATGACGGCTACGGCGCGATCATCATTCAGAGGGCATTCGATAAGCGCTACGTAGTTCTTGAACTCCACGGCCACGCTGTGATGCGTGCCCCCAGTCATGTACCACACGCCTTCGGAAACCTGCTGCGTTTCAACATTCAAGGGAGCGGGGCCTGGCGGAGTCTTTTCAACGCTGTCAGGCACCGGGAAGACCACGTATGGGTTATTGGGGTCGGTTTTGGTGATGGTCAGGTCTAGGACCGGAAAGCCACCCTGCTTCTGAACAATGTGCGATGGGAATAGGACGTCGCTCGCGATCTCGCCGAGGTCCTTGTAGTCCGAATACGTGGTTTCCGTGACCAGATCGCCAAGCACCGGGTTGTCCATTCGGGTCTCGACCCGTTCGACCTGGCTTTTGACGTTAAGGGTCGCTTTCACTGTGATCCCTTCGAGCGTCCCTGAGAGTGGAAACGTGATGACGGTGGCTCCTCCTTCCGTCGTGACTTTCGCCCTCGAGCCGGCCTGCACCGCCATTTTGAGAACTCCAAAGGGAGTGGTCCATAGCTGCAGGAGCCGGTCATTGCGCGCAGCCGGATCCGGAGTCGCTGTGCTCCCGGGAATGAAACCGGCACCCGGCACGGACTCGTTCCAAGCGAATCTACCGCTCACCACCTGGATCTGCCGCTGAGGCGCCGCCAGAGGCAGCCCTCCTCCGCCCTGCACGAGACCATCCGGATTCGAGCGCATCACATCGACACGCATCGCCGGAACAGCGTAACTCAAGCTGGCGTGATAAGTTACTTTGAATGCCGGCCAGGCCAAGTCCGGACGGTATGACTGACCGAACGCATAGCTGGATCCGGTGCCCCAGTATTCGAGCGTGGAGACGGCGTCGATTCGCTGGGGGCCGCGGATCATCCCGAGGGCATACTCGGCAGTTTTGATGGTTGCCGCAGGGTCCTGGGCGTGTGCAGACGGAACGGCCAGTGCTCCCGCGATTAAGCTGTAGCAGAAGAATCGGCGGATCATGACTCGCTTTAGTGATGCTACGCTAGTGATGTTCCTTGGTCACCAGGTGCGACAAATCTCTCTCGATGCAGGGCAGGGTTTCCGCCAGCACTGCCTTGGGATCGGGGTTGAGCTTTAGCGTACGAGTGCTCATGGCCCAAGGCCTCAGAAGCACGTCGGGATCTTCGACTGTGGCCTGCCACGTGAGCGTGTCGCCTTCCCGATGAAGCCGCTCGATCACACGCATGTTCTCGCTATGGAAGAAGCCGCCGATGTCGAGCCAGCTCGTGTCGTTGAAACCGATCGTGTCGATGACCAGAGTATCTCCCTCCCAGTGGCCCAGTGATTCCCCTTTCCACGTCCCATCCAAATCCGCGAGGGGGGTGTGGGGTCGGCCATCCATCGGAATCACGCGGAACGTATCACCCCAACCCTGGGCCCCGCCACTGACGTGAAGGAAGATCAACTCCGTGGGCGTCTGAACGATCTTGGCAGGTGGGCCCATGCGCGGGACTCCAGCGGGCATGCAACCGAACGACGGGTCTTCGGTGTTCCCGTTCTGATCCAGCTTTTGAACCTTTTCCCAGAACTCCGGTTTATACAGTGGTTTATTGGGATTGGCTCTCCGGATGAGAGTGCCGTCGCGCTCGAAGTTCAACAGGGTGCCGTCTCTGGAGCTGAGATTTGCCGTGAGCGGATCTTCGCTCTTGACGAACGGGGACGCTGCGTTGCCGTTCCAGACTCCACTCAGATCGGGATGCCCATCCGCAGTTCGCGGAGTCGCCTGCTTTTCCTGGGCCGTCACGCGCACAGAACTCAGGCACAACGCCGCACTTGCGAAGATGAAGATAAGACATGGTTGCTTCATCGCTTCCCTCCAGCCTCGCTTATGCGGCGTTTGGGTCCTGGGTCCAAATCGTGAACTTGCGGCCATCCGGAAGTGTCAAATCCTTGATGAGCCCTGAATCGGTTCCGTCTTTGGCGCGCACTCCATTCACTGTGACGGTGTCCCCGACCTTCAGCCCTCCGCGGTCCGCCCGGCTCAGCCCCGCCCTGCGGAGCGCGCCCGGACCCGCCATCTCGAAAGCCCAATGCTTCAATGTGCCACTATCGTCCTTCACGTCGAGATACAGGTAGGAGTGGGGATTGATCCATTCCACTTTCGTTACGACACCCGTTACTGTGAACGGCTTGTTGAGGTCGAACTGCGCCTGCACCGAATGATGCGCCGAGGCGGGCATCCCTGCGATCAGCAAGAGGACAGCAGCTAATAGACTGCCAATTTCTCGCTTCATCGCCCAAACCTCCCCATCACCGGTTATCAGAATGAAACACCTCTGTCAAGGCTATTTGATCGTGTCTGTCAAACCTCTTTTAAAATGTCCCCTTCCTTACCTCGTTTGAAATCTCGCCTCTCTCTGTTGTGTTCCTTGATATCGTTTTGTTTCTGTTTCGAGTGGCAACCGGAGCGTAGCCCTGCGATTCGCTTTGTGGACCGCGTTTAGTGCGAAGCGTAACCCCTGAGTTCTTTGAGAACGAAGAGAACGACAAGAAGATTTCTACAGTGCAACGGAATCAGCGAGATTTAGATTTGACCTGTCATTCGCCAAAATGTTAGCGAGCCGAGGAATCTGCGACGTACAGCCCTGGTTCCGAGCGCAGTCTGTTATAACTCTGACCCATGTTCAACCAGTTTTTGCTTTGGTTCGGCGCGCTCCATCGCCTCTTTCGTAGCCGTAGGAATCTTCTCCTGGAGAACCTTGTGCTCCGACAGCAACTCGCCGTGCTGAATCGGCGGCATCGACGGCCAAGGCTTAGCACCTTCGACAGGCTCTTCTGGGTAGTTTCTCGGCGAGTCTGGTCAGGCTGGAAGCAGTCCCTCATCATCGTCACCCCGGAAACGGTGGTCCGGTGGCATCGGGCCGGTTTCCGTTTGTATGGGAAGCTGATTTCCAAAATCAGGAAACCCACCGGGCGACGGCCGACGTCGAGAGAAGTTCGAGAGTTGATCTTCCGCATGGTCGCCTAGAATCTAACTTGGGGGAGCGCCGCGCATCCACGGCGAGGTTCTCATGCTCGGTTTCGAGATCTCAGAACGATTTCCGCGGGATGAAACGAGCGCCGAGAAAAACGGAGACAGTCAAGCGCGGGCTCGCGTTTCTTCGAAATCACTGGGAAGCCATCGTGGCGATGAACTTCTTCACTGGGCCAACGATCACTTTTGGTGTGCTCTATTGCTTCTTTGTCATTGCTCATAGTCGTCGCCGCATTCTGCACCTCAACGTCGCCAGGCATCCGACGAGCCTGTGGGCCGTCCAGCAGTTGCGGGAAGAGTTTCCGTTTGAATCAGCTCCCCGGCATCTCATCTTCGACCGTGATGGCAAGGATGGGACGGAGGTTCCCGCAGCCGTTGGATCTCTGACGATCGCCCCTAGCTGATCTCGAGTTGTGCAACCAGGTTACATACTGTCACTGGCGAGAGAGAAAGCGCTGCAAGTCTACGGCCAAAATGGTGAGGCGGTGCGCCCCGATCATGGAGTGACGTCGACTTTGACCGGGGGTAAAACGGGTTGCCCCTTACGCATCCGCTACGCACGCTCGAGCTATGTCAGCGTGCGGTCGAAATCTCGCTTCAAATTAACCCTAACCGTGATGTTTTGAGCGTCCGCGTGGACAGGCAAGCTCTCGGCAAGTCGACTTCTAGCCTTCTCCGGTGAGAATCCACTCTATCGATTTTCCAAACTCCCGGCTGATCCTCTATAAAATCTCCGCCCCTATTTCCTTTTCGCCGCTCAATGCGCCGGATCTAGGTAGTGACAACCTTCGGCACTGATTTGGCTACACCAAAAATGTTTCCGGTCAGTCGGGAAGTGAAAATGGGAATTCCGGTTTGTACACCGCGCTATCTTAGAAACCCCAATAGGAAACTTGGATGAAACCGAAATACTGCCATACTAAGATACCTAGGACGATTAAGTTTTTGAGCGCCAATGCGTTCGCACTCCCTCTGAGTAGCAACAAGATAGCGAGTACCTCACAAGTTGGTGTCCTTTGTGCGACTGCACCAATCTTAATTTGACTGGAAAGGAGTTTCGTTGTGAACGAAAAGTTACGGCTTGTAAGAAATATCGCCTTTTGGCCTTTGATCGTATCCATCCTCGCGCTAGCCTGCTTTGGTGGAGAGGCGGATAATTCGCAATACCTTCCGTTAAAAGTTGGCAAAAAATGGGTGCTGCGCTCTAAAGCAGTCGGCAAGCCCATGGTCTTTGAAGTGGTAGGCAGGAGTGGGGATGGGTACCGGGTACGTTGGGATAACCCCTGGATCCCAAGCGAGCTAACCATTGTCCCCAAGGCCGGAAAGTTTTATATCTCCGCGTTAACTATGAATGGTCAGAGCGCTCCCATGCCCGAGGGCACTTTATACTGGGACTTCACCGCAACCAAAGGTGCAAAGTGGGCCAATAAAATCGGGAAGATCGCGGTCGTGGCTCGTGACAAGACGGTGCGAGCGGATGACAAGACCTACACGGACGTGATCGAGATTAAAGAGAACAATCAATTCTGGTCATTTGCACCAGGAGTCGGTTTTGTCCAATTCGGGGAAGGCGAGGGCGCCTTCGTGCTCGACCAAACCGCCTCGGACATGGCGCTGGCAACCACTGAACCGGCGCCGACGACCCCACTTTCAATTGAGCCATCTTCCCGGTACAGCCGGCCCGCCGGCAGCCATACTGGAGGCACGCCACTCATCGGGTTACAGGCGACGATCTTTGCCAATGAGCCGCTGACTCCAACCACGGCGAATGCCCACTTCCAGCAGTCGGTTGATGCGGGAATAACCTTTCAAGGTTTCAGCGCGACCTGGGCGAAACTGGAGTCTCGTCCAGGTGAGTACAGGTTCAACGAAATTGATTTCAACGTTGGGCAGGCAACGCGCGCGAATATACCAGTTGCATATACACTGAGCATTATTGACACAGGAATGAAAACGGTGCCGGATTGGTTGAAGAATACCAATTGGCGAGACCCCAAAATGCGACGGGCACTGATGTCGTTGATCGAGGCAATGGTGCCGCATTTCAATGGTCGCCTGTCGTGGGTCATGATCGGAAATGAGATTGATCCGTATTTCGAGAAGCACGGCGATGAAACGGGCGCGTATGCCGCCCTCCTCGGTGCAGCAGCGGAGAAATTCCACGTTCTTTTGCCGGCAGTGCAGGTAAGCCACACGATAACTTTCCCTGGCTTGTCCATGGAGAATGGCGTGCTCAAGCCTCTTTTCGATCAATCGGATTTCCTATCTCTCACCTACTATCCGGCTTCAAGCGACTTTAGGTTCCGCGATCCTAACACCGTCTTCACGGACTTTCCTGCTATGATTGCGGCCGCCCATGGAAAGAAAATCCTGTTGCAGGAGGTGGGCTACACGAGTTCACCCTTGAATGACAGTTCGCAGGAAAAACAGGCAAAGTTCTTTGAAAACGTCTTCAGCCAGCTTCAGGTGCACTCTACTGATTTCATCGGCGCGAATTTCTTGTTCATGTCGGATTTCTCGGATTCCGTGGTTGATGGTTTGGTTCGCTACTACCATGCACCCGGCGCCGAACGGTTCAGGGCTTTCCTGCAGACGCTCGGCATGTTCGACGGTCAAGGGAAACCAAAGCAAAGCTGGACGGTTTTCCAGCAGGAAGCTACTAAGATGAAGCGATAACGCCGCCGAGGAGAGGTGTAAAGATAATTTCGATTTTCTCTTCCAAGAGTTGCCGGGACACTATCTATTTATGAAAGGACCGAGCCGCATTTGTTTGATTCCCCGGGCCGTAACAAGACAAATTCGCTGGGCGGTCGCGTATAATTGGAGAATAATATAACTTCCGCTCCAGGGCAAAGATAGGGTGCTGTTTAATATATATTTTTGCATCGTAGTCCTCAAATTTCATAGCTTCATCCATGGTCAAGTCATTCATTCTACTCCACATTTCCATTCTTGAGGCTGGCCTCAACCCGGCTGCCATGGGTACTAGTACTTATACGATGACTAGTACGGCCAGTTTGGGGTTGACACGCGGCGGCGGCGGGCTTATGTATGTAGCCAACGATTTGGAAATTCGGTCCTGGGGGGTTAGTTAAACAGACGACCCTAGTCCGGATATTAAGTGGAACCTCAGCCGGGCGAGTTTGCGAAACTTGGTCGGCGCAATCGAAAAACGTGAGGCGTGTGAGAGAGGCTAGTGCTCCCCAGTCTACTAGTCATCGAGGATGCGGGTGTCTATCCCGCATCCAGCGTCACCCACCAGCTCAGTGCCGGAGGAGCGTTCCGGTGTGTGCGGAAAGCATGGGAGACCCTTAATTTTGAGAATATCCGCTCCTACTCTTGCCGGTTAGTATTGTCCGTCATGTCCCCAATGAGTGCGGGCGCCGCGTTTTTTCACTGGCTGAGGAAAAACCCCCTTGAGGTACCGACGTTAGCTGTCCTTCCGAGCGACTGCAGTGAAGACTTGATCCGCACAGCCTCCCAGGTAACAGACGATTTTGTTCTCTCGCCAGTATCCCAATTCGAGTTGCGCGAGCGCTTGGCGCGATTGCTGGGCCCACCAGATGCCAATTTTGACGCCGTTCACCGCGGCATACGGGAGAATCTGGCCTTGGCGCAAATTGTCGGGAGCGACGAGGCATTCGTTCGTATCATCGCACAGCTTCCGATGATGGCATCGAGTGATGCTCCGATACTAATAACCGGAGAAACCGGGACCGGAAAGGAATTGTGCGCGCGCGCTATCCACCTTCTTAGCAAGCGTAGTGGCGGTCCCTTCATCCCCGTGGATTGTGGCGCCGTTCCCGACCATTTAGCCGAAAACGAGCTGTTTGGTCATGCTCGCGGCGCTTTTACGGACGCACACGCGGATCAAAAAGGACTGGTGTCGATAGCCGATTCAGGGACGTTATTCCTGGATGAGATCGACGGGCTGTCCTATACGACTCAAGCAAAGTTTCTGCGTCTCCTCCAACAGTCCACGTATAGACCACTCGGTTCAGACCGATTTGCTCAAGCAGATATCCGGATAGTTGCAGCCACCAACCGCGATCTCGAATCCCTGGTCCGCGATAAACATTTTCGCTCAGACCTCTACTTTAGGCTGAACGTACTGCGACTCCACTTGCCGCCGTTACGAGAGCGCCGCGGGGATATTGAGCTTACGGCGCGGCACTTCGTCAAATCCCTCCCGGCACCCGTGGCTTCCAAATCGATTTCACCGGCTGCAGTGCGCAAGCTGGTAAACTACGATTGGCCGGGCAATGTCCGAGAGCTATTCAATCACTTGCAGCGTGCCGTTGTGCTCTCTGGCGGGGCGCAATTAATCCTACCATCCCACATTATGCTACCCGACTTGGGCGAGCCGTCCGAAGCCCATGACTCGAATTTCCAGCGGGCACGTCATCGGATGATCGAGAGTTTCGAGCAGCGGTTTGTTACCGACATACTGCGCAAACATCAAGGCAACGTCACCCACGCAGCACAAAAGGCGGGTAAAGATCGTCGTGACTTCGGTCGGCTCATAAAGAAATACGGAATCAAGCGCGATCGCCTCTAACTGGAAAGGACAAGCGCCCTCGGGTTTTTCAACAGGGTGCCGAAAGGTGCCGACCTTTTCGTATCCTAAAGCGCCTTGTTTGCTTTTGAAGCGGAAAGGTGTGCAAAAATTTTAGAAAAATAGAAATGCAGCTCAAACGCGCATTGGGAAAAGAACTCCTGCGTTAATTCATGACGCGGGCCCTTCGGAGCCGACGCTCATCGGAGGTGTTTCATGGTTAGAGCATTTTGTCTGGCGATCATGACATTTATCGTGTTGAGTGTGTCGCCTAGTTTCGCCCAATCGGCACCGGTTACGATTACGCTGACTCCGAATCTGCCCAGCCCGCAGATGCTTGGCACCGGCATCGTTTGGTCAGCCACGGTGCAGAATCCCGTTGCCGGCCATACGTACGATTATCAGTTCGTTGTTGCGTTGGATGGGAATGTTCAGGTTGTCCGGGATTCTGGCGTGACTCGCTCCTTCACGTGGGTACCGTATACCGTGGAAGGAATATATTTGGTTATCGTTAGGGTGCGGGATATCACTTCGCCGACGCGCATCGTCTACCCCTATGTTTCGGCGGTCTACGGGATCATGCCTTGGGTCACCACTCCTGACGGATCGGCGGTAAATCCGACGTCGCATCCCTTGGTGGCCCTTTTTAGCGGGCCCCCGTGCACGGCCGGTCACTTCATGATCGTTCGATTCCGTAAGTCTGGCGATACTACATCGAGTGCGACCAACTCCGTGCCTTGTTCGCAATTGAGTGCCAACTTCTATGTTGCAGGTATGTTGCCGCTCACTCAATACATGATGCATTGGGAGGAATACGGCCCTAGTTTCGCGGGCAGCGTGGGTTCTGATTTGATGTTTCAGACTGGGGCCCTTCCCGCAGCATTCCCCGCACTGAATATGAAAGTAAACGTGGCCCCGACCGCACACGACGCACTTTTTCCGGTGGTCTTCTTCCACCTTTTCGCAGTCTATCCCGCCGTATCCTGGCCCGTGGCTACGGATCTGTCAGGGAATATCATCTGGTTCTATCCCGGCCCACTGTTCATTACCCGCATCGAGCCAGGTGGAAACTACTTTTCAATGACGAATCAAATTCTCTCCGAAAATGATCTCGCGGGTAACGAAATTCTGGAAACAAATACGAATATTCTGAACGAACAACTGGTTGCTCAGGGCTACCCCCCTATGACGACATTCAACACCCACGAGACCAGACGGTTGCCCGACGGCAAAATCCTCATCATCGGCGCACGCGATGTTTCCTCCACCAGCGAGCAGGGAGGGACCCCTACCAATCCTGTCGACATTCTCGGCGATATGGTGCTGGTTTTGGATCACAATATGCAACTGGTATGGGCCTGGGATTCGTTTACTCACCAGGACATCGCCCGTGCCGCGACGCTGGGTGATATATGCCCGCACGGCAGCGGAGGCTGCCCGGAGTTCAGTACGAGTTTTACGCAGGCCAACGATTGGTTGCACACGAACTTCGCTCAAGTTACGGCGGACGGGAATATCATTCTCTCTGAGCGTAGCCAAGATTGGGTGGTAAAGATAAATTACGATAACGGTAATGGAGACGGCAGCCTTTTGTGGCGATTGGGGGCCTTCGGCGATTTCAAGATATTGAATGCGCCTTCCGTGACGTGCGGTGACCCCACCGTCTTTCCGTGGTTTACTCACCAACACGACTCGTCAATTCAATATGAAGCCAATGCCACGGGAACCGGCGTGAAAATCATGACGGTTTTCGACAACGGCAACCTGCGCCATGCACAATGTGGAAATACGGGAAACAGTCGGGGAATGGTATTGTTCCTGGGAGAGGCAAGCCGGTCGATATACATCGAAACTTCTGCCGATCTTGGCGCGTATTCGTTCGCGGTAGGCAGTTCGCAGATGCTGATCACCGGCTCCAGTCAAGATGCAAACTATGATAACGGGCTGCTGGGTTCACCGAGTCCATTTTCGGAAGTTACTGAGGTAGACCTAAGCGGCAACATCGTTTATCAATTGCAGGCGGATCACTGGTCTTACCGCACCTATCGAATGCAGGACCTGTACACGCCGGCGATCCCGTAGTGCAGTCCTGGCTATCTTGGATGTCTTGAACATGGTTGCCTCCGTGCCGGGTAGTTAGGGAACCCGTCCCGCGGGCAACGTTTAGCCGGTCCCATGTGGTCAGGGTCAGGAAGGTCGCTTCAGAAGTTGGCTGCGCGCAGCGAGTGGCCGGTTAATAGCTTTGATTATGCAACTCTAATGCGATGGCGGTCTTTCCTCCAGTTCACGGCTGAGCAGTGAATCCAGCTGCTTGCGCTTCCATCTTCAGCGTTGTCCATCCCAACTTGTCCGTCCCATCGGAATTCCTCAGCCCCAAACTACAGAAAAACAGAACGAAATTTGGATCAGGCACACCGATTTGGTTCGCGATCAGTTGGCAGCCCTGCGGGGTATCATCGTGCAGGAGAAAAAAGTTTAGAAACTGGATCTTGTCTCCCGCTTTCATCCACTCGGAAAATACATTGGTCACAAATTGAGCCTGCAATTGCTCTGAACTTCCAAGAGCCGTAGAAGTAGGATACCCGACCTCCTGCAGGAAGATGGGTTTGCCCGGAGACGCCGCAAGAATCTTGACGAAGTCGCCTGCCACAACGGAAGGATCGTGAGGAGTAAAATTAATGTTGAGGGGATAATAATTCATCATGACGAGATCACTTAAGGTGTTCAGGTTCGCGATGAATGGGCCGGTTTGTGCGTCGATCGCCCCTCCATAGGTAGACGTCACCCCGACTCTGATTGAACTGTAGGTTCGCACCAGCGTTACCGCCTGCCCATAGAAGTTGGCATAAGGCAACCACTCCGTAGGGTGAGCGTTAAGATAAACGTCCACCTCATTGCCGATTGAAATAGAATCAATTTCTGTGCTGACCTGATTCAAGAAAGCTGTCAGCATACTCTTGAAGCGTGTCGTCATCTGTGGTGAATCAAATGGCGCCGACGCCAGGTCTGCCGGAACCTGTCGCATCGCGGTGTTGATGATGCCCAGCGTTACGTGAATCCGGAAAGGGCCTTGGCTTCGAATCGCGTTAATTTGATTAATAACCGTCGTGAAATCGTAAACGAGGGGGGAGGGTTCCACGTCTGGCCAGTGCATTTCAATACTCTGGCCCCGGGCGCCGGCGCCGCGCACCAAATCCAGTGCAGCCAACGCTGACACATTCTGCGCAGGTGATGCAGCGACCGAGAGCACTTGCAGCCTGAGGGTGACGGTGGCGGAGGCTTGTTTGGTGCGATCCGCCTGACTGATGGCGGTAACGGTTACCGGACCGGGCGATGATAACGTATTGGGCGCTGTATACAGACCTGAGTTCGAAATCGTACCACAAGTAGAATTTCCGCCGTTCAAGCAATTCACCGACCATGTGACTCCGGTATTTGAGCTGCCCGTAACCGTGTCGGTGAATTGCTGTGTGGCGCCGATCGCAAGAGAGGCTGTGGTGGGCGTGAGGGTCACAGCGACTACCAGGGGAGACTGGGGATTAGTTGATAATCTTCCGCTGCAACTGCACACCAGCAGCGCGAAGATTGTGGCAATGAGCGATTGAGAGAGAGCTTCGCGGTAATGAAATGAACCTCGGGAAGTCGAATTTCTCAAAAAGATCCTCAATATCCTCGAATTATCGAAGTATACCATGTACGGGAATTAGAGGGAGATTGGCGTCAGCCGGATGTACTGATGTGGTGGGGGGAACGGCTAGCGAGCTCGTCGAAATTCGCGAGACGGAAGGCAGGGCTGCTATCTGAATCGAGCGTTCGCCGAGGAGAAGGGGCAGGGCAGTTTGGGAAATGTCCGTACTTATCGAAAGGTAGGGTCCAAATTGACTCTGAGAATTATTACTGGCGGGTCGCGTTGAACGTCGGTGTCGCCGAGCCCGACGTCACCCGGCTTACGCTTTGAGAAGGTGCAACTGAACAAGTCGTAGCTTCTCTGCAACGTGAGCCTCCCAACTGTGCTCTCGCGCGCAAGCCTGTCTGCGTAAAATGACGCCGGGATTTTTTTCCTTCAGGGCGCAGGCAACTTGTTCCACAAACTGGTTCTCGTCTTCGGCCACATAAATCAGATTGCGAAAACTTTCCACGGCCGGAATCGCGGTAGCCACCACAGGCTTGCCTGTCGCCATGTACTCATGCAATTTCAATGGATAAATGCTGCGCGTAGCATCGTTCAGACGGTACGGCATCAGACACACATCCATTCCCTTCAAGTATCCCGGCAACTCGTTCAAGGTCTTCATCCCGAGCAAGTGAAGGTTGGGTAGATCGGGCAACGATTTTTCCGCGCCGCCCAAAAGTCCCCCCACAATCACTAGATGGTATTCCGGATTTGCGGCCACACGGCGCAAGAGGGCTGAGTCGAACCGAACCGGATCAACCATGCCGACAAATCCAATCCGGGGACGGGGTATCTTTTCGAGATCGGCGGGAATTGCAGTTTCGGGATCTGCGGCCTTGGAAAAATGGCCAACATCTGCGGCGTGGTTTACTACGAATGTTTTCGGATTGAAGGGAACTTTTTTCTCTTTCAGTGGCGCAGAGCCTACAAACACTATTTCAGCTTCACGGGACAGAGCTTTATCTATCTTAGCGATGAACGCCTTTTCTCGCGGATTCGGGAAGAATGCCGGCCAATCGTCAACGCAGTCGTAAATCACATGCTCGAATTTGAGATCCAAGACACTTAAACTTTGCGCGAAGAAAGCCCACAGCCACGGCCGTGTGCTCCCAAACATCTTCAACAACGCGCGGAGTTCGGCCCGATACAATGGAGCGTTCGCTGCTGCTATGAGGGAGCTTTTGAGATGGAATGGGAAATAGGGAAACGTTGGCCGGTAAACGAACAACTGGGGCGCGACCTCCCGGAGTTGGGGCAATTTTGAGATGCGTGGGTGTTCGGTTCGTTTAAGGCGATTGACGAAACGGCGAAGGAGAGGCTGAAAAGGTTCGACGTACACCACCGTGCTATGCGGAGCCAGACGTGACATCACTTGTTGCACTGGCGTCCAATGGGCCTCCCAAGCTTGTGTGGCGAGGCAGAGGATCGTTTCGCCGGAGAGGGGCATCGTCGTGACGCTCATGCCTGTGCCAGCTGCTTATACGCCGCCAAGGTTAGTTTCGCGGCGCCGCGCCAGGTGAATACCTTTGCGCGTTCAAGCCCTTTGGTGCGCAGCGACTCACGCAGGACAGAATCGGTAAATACTCGCTGCATAGCTGATCCAATATCGTCGACCGAATAGGGATTCACATGCAGAGCCGCATCCCCCGTAACTTCCAGCAGAGCGTCCACGTTGGAGGTTATGACCGGAACGCCGCAGGCCAGCGCTTCCAAAACCGGCATCCCAAAGCCTTCGGATAGCGAAGGGAAAACGAACAGGGATGCGCCGCTGTAAAGAACCGGCAAATCTTCGTTCCTCGCATAGCCCACCTCCAAAACATAGGGCGTCAGCTTCAGGCGGTCAATCGTCTTTGCGATGTCCGATGAATTCCAGGTCCTTTTTCCCACCAGCACCAACTTCATCTCAGGATTGACTTCGTGACGAAAACGGTGGAAGGCCTCAAGGATGCGAACGACGTTCTTGCAGGCTTGTAGTTTTCCCACATACAGAACGTAGGGTTGTTCAATCCCATAGCTTTGCGCCAGCGTGCGACGGGCAATTTCCGGCGGCACTGGCCGGAAGTGGTCGCCGACAGCGTTATGCACGACAACCAGTCTTTCCGGAGAAATCTTGAACCTCTCAGCCAGCAAATTCTTGACCGCTTGAGAGACGCACAACACGAGTTGGGCATTGCGGAGGCCGGTGCGGATCAGCCGGTTTAACCGCCACCGCACCACCGTAGGATAGAATTCCGGGTGTGCGAACATATCGAATCCGTGAACGGTGAATAGATATCGCTTGGGGCAGTAAGGCGGAGGGACGAACGTGGCATGCAGAATATCGAGTCCACTCCGCATCACCCCAAGGGGAAGCGCGAAAGGGATGCTGATCCAGCGGAAATTGGGGCGCAAGATGTGATACTTGACGTTTTCCTGAATGATACCGAAAGACTGTGCAGCTTGAGCCTGCAAACAAAAAAGGTGGTATTCGTTTTTCTTGTCGATCTCGGCAAGCGCTCGCACCAGGCCGTGTTCGTAGGTCTCCGGACCTCCCGCTTCTCTTCCAGCCATCACGACAAAGATGCCGATTCGCATAGACCCATCATTTCGTAATACGTCTGTTGCACCCGGCTAACCGCTGTATCGAGTGAGTAGTCATTCTCCATAAAGTGGCGGGCCGCCAATCCCAACCGGACGCGTTCCTGCGGATTGTTGATTAGCCGCACGACGGCTTGGGCGAAGCCCTCTTCATCACCAGGCCGCACCAGCACGCCGGTCGCCCCATGGTTGAGGATTTCCGGGATCCCGCCAACGGCGGAAGCCACCACGGGCAACCCAGCGGCCATGCCCTCACACAGTGCCAGGGGCACGCCCTCAATGTGTGAGGGATGCACCTGGATATCCAACAAACGCATCTCACTGGGAAGGTCCTCGACGAATCCTAGAAACCTCACACGGTCCTTCAGCCCCAAGGTCGAGCACTGCGACCGTATGGCGGGTTCGAGCGGCCCAACACCGCTGATCCAAAGCCGCGTCTTGGGGTGCTGCGACAAAATTGTTTTAAAGCACCTCAGCAAGGAATCATGCGCTTTTTCCGGGTACAGCCGGGCCACGTTTCCCAGCACAATCTCGTCATCAGCGACTCCCAGATCGCGGCGTCGTCTTTGTCTTTCCTGTTCGCACATCGCCACGCGGCGCGTCTCGAACCCGCAAATCAGTGTGTCCACTCCACCGGGAAAACGCCCCAATTTGCCGCTCTTTCGCTGTGTATCTTCGCAATGCGCAGTCACTCTGTCGAACCAGCGCAGGACGACTTTGTCGATCGCCTGGATCATGTTCCGCTTCCAATCGTAATCGGCCCACACGTATACCGTCGCGATTGTCTTGACCGGTACCAGGCGTGAGGCGATGGCACCCACGCAATCGGCATAACAATTGTGCGTATGCAGGATGTCAACTTTATGCCCCCGAATCAGTTTCACTAGCCTGCGGGAGGATTTCAGCAGTGGTTTCCTCCGATGCCAAGGAATTTTCTCGACGTGCAGGCCCGCGCGCATGGCGGCTTCGACGAAAGGCGCCTCGGTTTCCCCGGGGTTTTCAAAACACACAAGGGACACGTCAAACCTTGTGCGGTCGAGCTTTCGAAGCCAGTTGATCACCGCAGTCTCGATGCCACCATATGCCATCGTGTGAATGAGGTGCATCACCGAGATTCGTTGGCCGGCGGCTCGCGGGGCGTGATACACGGGAGAAAATCTGTAGGAATTCAGGCGGGATTCCATCTTACGTTAATCGGGTTGGATGCGGCGCGAGGAACACCTCGCGACTTAAACCAGGCCATGCTACGAAAAGCAATTTACATTGCGTGCCGAGTTAGGCCCTCGGCTGGAGCGCGCGCCCCCACTCACCCCAAGGCGGCGAGGTTCCGATGATGCGGGAGTTCTTCGAGCATGACGCAGCCCTACTTGTCTTCGCAGAGCACTGTACCGAAGATCTTCGATTTCAACGATTCCAATTCGTTTTTCAGATCGAGAAGGTCGGTTCGGTGGTGGCGGCCGCTGGTCAGTGTGATGACGACGCCGTCGGCTCGGGAGGCAATGAGGTTGGCATCCACAAACTGGATGAATGGAGCGGAGTTAAAGATGATAAATCGGTACCGCGGGCGGAGTTGGATTTCGAGCAAATCCGAGAACTCCGTCGAGGTGAAAATGGAGGAGTCTGCCTTTAAATTTCCGGCAGGAAGGACGGCCAGAGTCGGATTTACCACGCGTACTGCGCCGGCTAGGAGCCCCGCCGATGTGCCCAGCACATTCGTAAGCCCAGGCTGAGCCTCAATGCCAAAGCGCTTGTGCAACCAGGGATTGTGGAGGTTCGCATCGACGAGTAACACGGACTGGCCATCGATTTCGGAGAGTCCTACCGCAAGTTGAAACGCAATCTCGGAAGAAGACTCCTTCTCGTTGAATCCGGCCACCAGTATGAACCTGTCGTCTTCGGAAGTCGATGCCTGGAGCTTGCTTGCAAGTCTCAGCGCCTCCGAAGACGCCTCCGGTACCCGCGCCAGCAGATCCGGAGCGGCCACACAAGTTGAATCAGAACCTACAGCGTCTGGAGCGCCTGCAAGCTCGCGGTCCAGAGGGCTTGCGGCGGTTAAGCGTATTCGAATTGTGGCCAAAGGATGCCTCTCCCGTCCAGATATTCTAAGCAATCGTCACTAGGTGGCCCTCTTGCGCTGTTTTCAGTTTCTTACTGGGATGCCGTTCAAAAATGTCGCATCCATCGCAGACCGTGGTGCGGCGGTTGGTGACAGTCTTGGATGAATACAGAGACCGGGCCGACTGGTATTTTTCGTTGTTCCAAACTTTCATCGGGTCAATTGTGTCGACGTTCAGATCAGCGAAGTCGCGATTCTTTCGGTACACGATGCAACAAGGAGAAACACCGCCATCGGGATTCACTACCACGGAACGATACAAATAAAAGCAGGGTCCAGGCTTTCCCGCTTGTCCGAACTGCTGCTCCTCATGGTTGCTCTTCACCCTTCCTTCTAGCGTGGTAGGAAACCACTTGTCCGCGACTTCCTTGCGGTTTTGGAACTCGTAGGGCATCCCCACCGGGATGAAGCGCATTATATCCACTCCAATTTTATTGGAGAGAGCTTCGGCCTGGCCAATTTCGTGCTCGTTTTGTTTCATGACGATGAACTGCCACTCCACTACCGGTGTTTTCTTTTTTCGGGCATTGCGGCGGCGGATCAGTTCAGAGAGGTTATTGACAACCGCCTCGTAATTGCCGCCAATCCGGTATTCCACATAGGATTGCTGGCTGGTCCCGTCAAGTGAGACGATCAGGTACTCCAGCCCGGAGTCAATAATGTTGTCCAGGTCATGTGAGTCAAGTTTTACGAAATTGGAACTGAGGTTGGTTCCCACGTCATGCTTCTGAGCATAGTCAATCATCGAATAGACTTGCTTGTTCAACAATGATTCTCCCCAATTGTGCATATAGGCCTCGAACAAGTACGGCGAAAATGCATCGAAGTATTTCTGGAAATGTGCAAAGGACAGCATGGCTTGGGGCCTGCCCAGGTCGTTGAGACCCGTCGGGCACAAGGGACAGCTCAAATTGCAATAATTGCAGGGATCGATAATCATCAAATAAGGATGCGCCTTGAGTTCCACCCGCGCCGCCTTCCGTTCCAGTTCCAGCCTGGCCAAGTTGGACCACTTGCGCAGGTTCCCGTGTTGACGGACGGAAGAGAAATGGCGTCTATTGCGCGTGTACTGCGGAACTTTCTTCAGAAAACTTTCTGCTAAGGACATGGAATCTATAACTCCTCGGTGCTAATCCGCGGAGGCGCCCGTTGCATGCGAACTCATATGCATGGAGCGGCCTCGCGATTGCACTAAATATTGTATTGTTCTGGCCAATCCTTCCCGCAGCGAGACCCGGGGCTGCCAGCCAAGCATTCCTCGACTTTCCTGATTATCGCAGTAGCTTCGTTTCGTTTCAGTTGGGCGAGTGCGGCCGGGAGCCTCGACCACTCGCAGGTCAGCGCCCATCAGTTCCAGGACCAATGCCGCAAGATGCAGGACGCTGTGCTCATTGCCCCCTCCGATGTTCACGATACGCCTGGAAAGAGAGGGGCCGAGGCGGGCTGTCGATACGTATGCTGCCACGGCATCGTCCACATAGAGCGGATCGCGAGTTTGAGAACCGCCATCCAGGACCACCTCGCATTTTCCGTCCAGGACGCAATCGACCACAAACGAAATCAGGTTAAAGGATTGTCTCGGCCCGTAAATCATCGTTGGGCGAATCGAAAGTGCGTGTAGGTTGTAGACGCGGGAATACAGGTCGCACAGTTGCCACCCCGCGGTCTTCGCAATGGCATAGGCACTGATCGGCTGCGCGGGCGTGGCCTCGAGATAAGGGACGTCACAGTTCCCGTAAACCTTGCAAGAATCCCCGTAGACAAATAGTTCCCCGGAAGCGAGCCGAAAGGCTTCCAGAGCGTTCAACGTCATCAAAGTATTGGCCTGGATGCATTTCTGCGCATGGCTGAAGCTCTCGCGTCCATCCGGATGAGCGGCAAAGTGAAACAGTATTTCGGGCTCGAATGCCGCCATCACGCGCACGGTCTCCTGCGCATCCGAAAGGTCACACTGCAAAAATTCAAATCCCTCGCCGGCGCTCTCAGAAAGTCTGCCCATGGTGCGGGAGAGAGCAGACACGACTGCTCCCTCCGATACCAGGCGACGGACGAGCGCACATCCTAAAAAACCGCTCGCGCCGGTCACCAAGATTCGCTTTCCGATGAGCTGATCAAATCCGCTTTTAATCAAAACGCCCCACGGTCTCTCAGAATCAACCGAGCAGTGGTTAAAAGGATTTTCAGATCGAGCGTATGGGACCGAGTGCGAGCGTACTCGAGGTCATACTTTGCAGTCTCGCAAAAGGTAAGGCGCCCTCGGCCGGAAATTTGCGCCAGCCCAGTAATACCTTGCCGCACCAGGAATTTCTCCAGCATCTCACCTTTGTAATAAGGCAACAATTCAGGGATTTCGGGCCTCGGGCCCACCAAGGCCATGTCACCCATGAAGACGTTCCAAAAATTAGGCAGCTCATCGATGGAAAGGCGGCGCAGCCACCGGCCCTGGGGGGTAACCCGCGGATCGTTCTCACCCTTGATTTTATATGTTGCCAGTTCACCGTCGGTATACTTGTAAGCATAAAGCTCAGGGTGGCGATCCCTCGCATCGTGATAGAAAGTACGGAATTTGACGAATTTGAAAGGCTTAAAGTTTGCTCCGAGCCTGGTCTGAAAAAACAGCGCAGGCCCCGGTGTGCCGAGGCGGATAATCAAAGCTTCGAAAAGCATAATGGGACAAGCCACTACTAAAACCCCAAGTGAAATCACAATCTCGATGCACCTGAGCCAAGAGGGCACCGATATTGGTTTTACTTCAGCTATGCGCCACGGCAACGCTTCGGCGTAACGCACTTTCGTTGCGGCGTTTCCTAAATACTGTCTCTGCTTTGCGCCCGCGCTCATCGATTTTGTGCTCCTCCAAAGATTTATAAAAGTGGGTGGCGTATCAGGCCAGCATGCTGCCTTGAAATTCAACGACAAGATCTTGCAGAGATGAATCAAAATTCTGAACGGGCTCATACCCAAGCAACCGTCGCGCCTTGCTGATGTCAGCGACCGAATAATGGAGTTCTCCCGGAACCGCCTCGACATATTGAGCGGGGATTTCAGCACCGATGATCCTGTTCAGGCAATTCAGCACCTCGTTCACTGTACGTGACACTCCCGAACCGATGTTGAACGTCTCGCCGGCCACGTTAGCGTCCATAGCGCGGACGAAAGCCATAGCCACGTCCTGTGCCTGCACGAAATCACGGCACTGCTCGCCATCACCGAAAATCGTGGGACTTTCCTTGTTCAGCAATCTGTTGATAAAGATGGTGATGACTCCCACATAGGGGCTCAACGCCTGCCTAGCCCCATAGGTGTTGAACAATCGGAGAACCACACTCTGCATCCCGGCCTCCGAGCACATCACGTGGGTCAAGCGCTCAGCAGCACGCTTGGAAATCCCGTACGGCGAAATGGGATCCGTACTGAGGTTCTCCGGAATAGGAACTTGATCCGCCGCATCGCCATAAACCGCCATGGAGGAAGCAGTGATTACTTTGCGCACTGATCCGGCGCTCCGCGCAGCGCGCAATACGCTGGCCGTGCCCACGACATTGGTCATCGTATCCTGTACCGCAGATTCAAACGATGATCGTATGGCGACGCGCGCGGCCAGGTGAAAAACCACGTCACAGCCGGACAGGGTATCGGTGACGAGTTCTGTGTCCAGAATGTCTCCTGCAACTATTGGGACACCGGAAGGCACATTCTCTCGCTTGCCCACACTTAGGTCGTCGAGCACGGTGACGGCAAGGCGTTTACGGAGAAGCGCCGCCACCAAGTGCGAGCCAATGAAGCCCGCTCCGCCGGTAACGCAGGCATGTTTAAAATCTCTGCCCATGAACTTGACCGTTCTGGAAGGAGTGATTGCAATCCACGATGCAGTCCGGTGTGAGAATGAAATTGTGAAACCCGCTGATGGAGTCCACATCGGTGTCATCAAAGATCAGCGAATTAGTGATCGGGATCGGATTTCGTACGATCACATTTTTGCCGATCACCGAATTTCTTACTTGCGCTTGTTGGTGCAACGAAGAATCGAGGCCGATCATGGTCTCCGCCGGCATGGTGGACGCCAGCATGAGGTTGCAGCGGAGTAAGTCGGCTGGCGACGTCAAGTTAATATCTTGTTTAATGCAGTTGCAGGGCCTGACGGGATGCCCGTCCTGGATCATTACCTGAATGGAATCGGTGATTTCGTATTCGTCGCGCATCGCGGTTCGCGGCGTGCGACGAATGGCGTCAAACACCGTCAAGTCGAACAAATAAACCCCCACGCCCTTCAGCCGATTGGTCGTGTGCCGGGGCTTTTCCACCACGCGCGTAGCAAAACCGTCGGGTGAAAGAGCGATGGAAAAATTGCTCTGGATCGCGCTCGGATCGTCCTCTTCTTTCGCGCCCAGCACGGCACCTCCGCCTTGCTCGTTGAACAGATGGAACATCCGAGCCATATCGTCGGCGAGGAAAAAGATATCTCCCAAAAATAACAGGAAGGGTTTCTGGGTGTGCGGTTCGAGTCTGCCGACCGCGTGCGCAATGCCCAGAGCGCTGGCCTGCTCAACATAGCGGATGGATACGCCGAGGCGGCTTCCGTCACCGAGCACCTTCGAAATCTGGAACCCCTTATGACCGATCAAAACAGTAATGTCGCGGATACCCAGTTTTTTCATCGTCTCGATCTGGCGTTCGATCAGAGGTTTGTTGCAGATGGGTAGGATGGGCTTGGGATAGCTCTCGCTGAATGGAGCCATGCGATTCCCTCGGCCCGCCGCCAGGATTGCTCCCTCAAATTCGTTTATATTCATCATCTGCTGAGTCCCTCCGTCAAGACACTGGAACCGGGCGGCTCGACTCTGGTTTTGAACACAGGGGCGGACTTCTCGTCGCGGTAGGAATTCAATACCTCGAGGAATCCCTCTTCAATCGTTCGTTGCGGAGGCAAATTGATGAAAGAATCAATCTTGTGGAAGTCCGTGGCGTAGTCGCCTGTTTCCACAGCCTCATAATCCGACGGCCACGGTTCGAAGGTGACGTGGACGCCTCCCGAAAGTTGAGCGATCAACTCCACCGCGTCACGTAAACTCATCGTGGTACGCCCGCCAAAATTAAATATTTGCCCATGGCACTTCCGGTTCATGGCGCAAGTCAGGAAAGCGCCCAGCACATCCTCCACGTGAACATAGTCCCGTTTCTGCCGGCCGTCTCCGTAGAGTCTTATCGCCTTCCCCCGAGCTGCATTGCGCAGAAACTGGTTGATGATCCCATAGCCACGCGGTCCTTCCACCTGATTGGGGCCATAAGGATTTGAGAGCCGCAACACGCACGATCTCAAACCTCGTGTCTTGGCGAAGACCTCGAGATACTTTTCCGCGGTGATCTTATGGACGGCGTAAATGCTGGCTGGCGCGAGTGGGTGGTTTTCATCAATCGGCAAATATTTCGGTGCGCCGAATACGAGTCGCGAACTACAAAACAAAACCACCGGGGAGGGTCGGCTAAGCGCGCAGGCATGGAAAATCGAAAGGTGAACCCGAAGTTCGTCCTCGAGATTGGAATTCGGATCGCGGTTGCTATCAACGGCACCTGCGGCGCCCAAAAAATCCACCACAATGTCTTGCCCTTCAACCGCTGCCTGGACCAGCTCGGGATCGCGAATATCGCCTCGAAACAATGTTCCGGAAAAATCAACCACTCTAGGCTGAAGCCGTCTGGTTACAATCGAAATCTCTGACTGCAGTGCCTTTAGCGCTTCGAGACAATTCGTACCTAGAAAACCATCGGCTCCGATAACTAGCACTTTGCGACCCCGATAGAATTCTTTAATCAAAGGATCTGCGGCACGCCAATATTTTGTTTGGCTACAGGAACCCACGTTTGTGGAATCTGAGGACGTCACAGTTGATATTTTTCGGTCAGTTCTGAATTGAGATGGCTAGCGTCGCGGCATCCGGTACACGAACAATCAGGCGGCTGTCACTACTGCGGTAGTACCAACCTTGGGCCATGTTAGCAAGATCTGATTCGCCGAGGGCAAGGAGCAACGCTGTTCCGTTGAGCGAAACTCCGGAGGGTGCGGTCACGTTATGCAGCGTGGTCCATATTGGCCGCGCGGGAGCAACCCAGCTTCCTTCGTACCGTTGAATTTGCAAGAGCTCGCCGATCGAGGTCGTAGACTTAGTAATCTGAGTTCGCAGAAATACGCCATTCTGGTAGTCCAGGGTTGAGCCATTATCCTCATAGAGAGTAAAGGCGGAGTCCGGACCGGGGTAGACGTCAAGAATTACTGCAGGCGCAGTGGACTGATCCTCGACGAATTGAAGTTGTGGCCCTCCCGGAAGAACGGCGCCGGCGCGAACGAACACCGGAATCCGCCCCAGCGGAGCGTCTACGGTTACATTCTGACCGCCGGTGTAGTTTATATCGCTGTGGTAGTCGATCCAGTTACTTCCGGCTGGAAGATAGACGGTTCGAGTAATGGCGCCGGCCTGGATGACCGGGGCCACAAGGAGTGAGGGACCCAGCATGAATTCCTGGTCCTGCGAGTAGGTCTGCGCATCCGAGGGAAAGTAGTAGAACAGCGGCGCGAGCATGGCCGCCCCGATCCTCGAAGAAGTTTCGGCGAGGGTGTAGAAGTAGGGAAGCAAGCGATAACGCTCGTTGATAATTGATCGCGCCATGGAGGTGTACGGCTCACCATAGGTCCACGGTTCGCGCGGTGCGGTCAAATCAAACGAGTGGGTGCGGAAAAATGGGATATAGCTGCAAAATTCGAGCCAGCGAATGTAGAGTTCCGGCGAAGGCGAACCGAGAAACCCTCCCACATCATGCCCGAATTGCACTTGTCCACTCAACCCCATGTGGATGCTTAGTTGGAGACTCACCCGCAGACTGTCAAACGTGCTCAGTGTATCCCCGCTAAAACCCGCAGCGTAACGTTGGATTCCCGGGTAACCTGGCGCAGTGAGAACCCAGGGCCGAACGTTTGGATTAGCCTGCTGCTGTGCCTCATAACTTGCGGAGGCTTGCTCGAAGCCGTAGAGGTTGCGGGCTTGAAGGTCTGTGCGTGGCTTCCCGTCAAAGCCATACACAGCATTGGGGATGAAGTTTGCCCAAGGCTCATCCATATCGTTCCAAACTGCGTTGATGCCGCTTTGAAGGAACGACCCGAGCCAAGGTTTGTACCAATTGCGAACCCGGCTCTGGCTGAAATCAAGGAAGCTCGCCGGGCCCACAAATGTCGTGGCCACCAATGAGTGGCCGGTTCCGTCGCCGAGAAAAAATCCGTTCGATGACAGCGATGGATACAGAGGATCTGCGATGTTCAGCGCTGAATCGAAAATTGCGATGCGTTTGAAGCCACTTTGATCGAGTGTTTGGTTCATCGCCTGGGGTGTAGGAAATGCCACCGGATCATAGGTGAAAATTTGCAGCTTATTTTCGTAAAACAGATCGAAGTACAGCGCATCGCACGGAATCTGCGAACTACGGAAAGTCTGGGCCGTAGTAAGCAACTGCGCTTCGGTCCGGTATCCAAAGCCAGACTGTTGATACCCGAGGGTCCATTTGGGAGGCAGAGGCGCAAACCCCGTCAGCTCTGCGTAGGTCTCCGCAACCCGTGCTGGGTCGGGACCAGCCATGACATAGTAATCGAGTTCACCTTGCGCCGCCCCGAAAGTGACGACGCCGCTAAATTGCTCCGAGTCCATGTTAAAAAAAGTTGCGGCCGCGTTATCGAGGAAGACGCCGTAGGCCTTTCCATCTTTGACGCCATAGTAGAAAGGATAGCTGGCATACAATGGGTCGGTGAACTCGCCGTACGCCGCTACACTCTGATTGGCCAGCACATACTGTCGCCCGCGGCGGTCGAGCGGACCACCTAGCATCCCGAGGCCGAAATAGTGCTCCGTGGCAGGCGCAAGTTTTTGGGCGAAGATTAGGCCGCTCACCGTATCCCAGCCCACCGCATTGGCCAAGTCGGCAAGAATTAAGCTGCTGTCGCTGCGCACCATGAATATCTGGAGCGGCTGTTTTTGGATAGCTACCAACATTTGTGCCGTCTGCAGGAACGTTGCTGCCGCAGTATCGGTAATGACAGTGCCAGGCGCGCTCAGTCCTGTCGGCGCAATCGCCCCAGAAGTTAGCGTGGTTAGCGTTCCGCCCGGGTTCACCCGGACGCGAGCGAGATCCGGAGCCATCAATTGAACTCTTGCCACCGCACCCGAATCCATGGTGAGGTCCACCAAGTCCTTTCCTATAGTTGCAGCAGTCACATTGCCAATAAACTTGACCGCGGCCTGCGCCGATGCTTCGATTGCGAAGAAAAGAGCCAGAGCGAGCGCGCATTTTTTTGGCACCGCCCAGTAGCTTCGAGAAGGTTTGATCATGAGGCAACCGGTTTTTGTGCCAGCACCACGAGCCAGGGATTTAGTGGTGAGCTGAGGAGCCACCGGGCCCCAGGTTGGGAGACGAGCCAGAAAACGAATTTCGGCAACGCACCTGCCATCCTGCCCCGCAGCGAATGCTCGCTGCGAATGAAACCCCAATATTGGTGAACCGACAGAAGACTCGTTGCGGTGCACCCTGCTGCCTGAAAAAGGCGGCGGTAATCGGCATGCGAAAGAAGAAATGGGCTGGTGGGTGAATTGAGGCGTGGCCGATAGCTCCCTTCGGCGCGATCGTGAAATAGATCGAAGGGAAAGTGCCGATTCGGGCTGCTGACCACGACCTTACCGCCGGGGCGCAAAACTCGCGTCATCTCGCGTGCCAGACGCAGCCGGTCTTCGCGATACTGCGGGGTGACTTGATACGTATCTCCCACGACGCCCACGTGGGGAAAGACGCAGCCACAGAACACACCGTCGAAACTAGCGTCTTCAAAGGGCATATTCATCCCGTTGGCGAGCAGCAGGCGCTCCGGGTGCTCGCGCCTGCGCCAAAAGGCGGTACGATTCCCGCAATCAATGCCGATGCACTCGAAGCCTTTCTCGGCCAACAAGTCCACGTCGATACCGATTCCGCAACCTACTGAAAGCAGCCGGGGCGTGCGGGTTTGGTTGCCCCATAACCGGCGGAAAAGCGGAATCCAGTAATTTCGCGTGGTGTAAGTGTTCGAATTTTCCTCGTACAGCATTTTCACTTCCGTAGTGGCGTCTTCGAATCTACCCCCTACGATCAAATCAGGAAATCCGCCCACGCGCTGAAACAAATTTCCACAGCGAGTGCAGCAAATGGTTTGGCCAGCCAAGTCCAATTCGCCGCGGCATCCGGGACATATCACGCGCACAGGGCAAGGACAGCGCGCGGTTGTAGTCATTGTCCCAACTGTCATAATGATTTCTATCTCTTTAATCCTGGCGATCAGCGGGAAATTTGCATTCCCGTCGTCCGAGTGGCGATCCACGTGCCGGCCAGCAGGGAGGCGGCGCGAAGTGTCAGTGCTACTGCGGCGAACCATCGCCGGAAGCTGAACCTTCCCAGTCCATAGCGCTCGCAGTAACAACGGTAGGCCGCACGGTGAAAATCGAGGATGTGCCATCTTCGGGCGGCAAACGGCCTTGAACCACTTCCTTTCCCTTCGTGGTGGATAATGATTGAGCGGGGATGCAAGTACACCTGCTTTCCTTTCCGCCTCACACGGTCGCAAACAACGGCTTCATGCCAGTAATAGTAGTCTTCGGCAAAGCCGCCAACTAACTTGAAGGTCTCCTCGCCGACCATCATGGCGGCGGCGGAAACCCAATCAACGCGGAATGGGTCATAACTGTTTAATTCCTGTTTGTAGAGGTAGTCGGACACCGGCCTGCTATTCGGAAATACCCGGGTGAGAACTGAGCGCCGGCCAAGAATACCGTTAATGATGCTGGGAAACCTACGCCCCGAATACTGTTCTGTCAAATCCGGGAAGACCAGCCGGCTGGCGATCACACCCATGCCCGGCGTGTCTTCGAGCGCCTCGGCCAGCAATCCGATAGAGTCATTCCTGAGGACCGCATCGTCATTGAGGAAAAAAAAGTAGCGGCTCCGCGCCATGGCCGCACCGAGATTGGCCGCTTTACAGAACCCGACATTACTCGAATTGGCGAGTACTCTAACCATCGGAAAATTCGCGGCCAGCATGGCCAGCGTATCGTCCTGGGAGCCGTTGTCTACATAGATGACTTCGTGAGTCCAGTGACGCCATTCGGTTTGACGGAGCGATTCCAGGCAAGCCTTGACGTAGGGGCTCGCGTTCAATCCGACGATAATCACCGCTATGTCAGTCAAGTCGTCGTCACCTCAATCGCGGCTTTGCTCAGCTCAGCTCGATCCGCTTGCGCCCGTTGGTACATTACCCAAGTCAGTCCGGCGACCAGCCACCAGCCTTTCAGTGGAAAATGAAAGACATCCGCCTGAAATGCATAGAGCAATACGGAAATCATTGCGATCTGGCAGGCGACCATGAACCAATACATTTCCTGCTTTCCGCGAAGCAGTGCATACGTTGATGCAGCGCGATTGCCATACACCAAGAGAATCGCGACGAAGCTTAAGAAAACCAGCCAGCCGATAACGCCGACTTCATCGAGCGTCTGTAAGTATTCGTTGTGGGCACTGGTTGTCTCCGGAGCGTAGTCCTTCAAGTACTTGGGGATTTCAGTCTGATTCCCGAGCCCGACGCCAAGAAGCCAGTTTTTTTCCGCAATGGTAATCGCAGCGCTCCAATAGCTGAACCGACTGCGCAACGTGCTTGAGCCGGCGACTGTGTAATTCGCCGGACTAAGTACGCGCTCGTAAATTGCGCTCGGGGCGGCGACCAATACAATCAACAGGATCACTGAAACGGCAGCAAGGCGCGTTCCGGTAAGGGCCACCAATTTCCACACCACGCATAGCGCCAGGACGGCGATCGTCAACAGAATTGCCGCACGCGTGTTCGACAGAAAAATGTTATACATCACGATCAAAACGCTGAATAACAGGCCCAGCCGAATGCGCCAGTCGCGTTCGGTGCGTATCAGGAAGGCGAAGAATGGAAGGGTCAGGATCATGTTAATGCCATAGACGGCAGCGGCCGAGGTGGGTCCCACAGCGCGCGATAATGATTCGAGTTGCTGCCATTCCGCGGTGTCGCTGTAAACCGTTTGAAAGCGCGCCTGCAATTCTCCAATTCTCTGCACATTAACCGCCCTGCCGAAGTGCCAGTCGTACATCGTGTAGACTCCCACCAGAACGGACGAGGCAAGCCAGACGAGCAACGCTGCCTTGGTCAATCGCCAGCTTCGGACCATGTTGATCACAAGGAAAAAAAAGATCAGGTTGCCCAAGATGGCGCTGCCAGAACGCACAGTGCTCAGCGGATCGGTGGTATAGAAAACGGTCAGGATCGCCAGACCGCAATAGACGAGGTACGCAAAGAACGGTTTTCCAAAGCGGAATTTCCATTTGCGATTGACTGCGTGCACCAGGAAACTGGCCAATGCCAGCAGTCCGATGATCCGCATCAGCGACACGGTGTACATATTAGTGTCCGCGGTCAGGCGCCCAAGCCGTTCGATGGGAATTACCGCGGCAGTCAGCAGCAAACCCAAGGACGGCGAGAACATGATGGCGACAGCAACCAGCAGACCACACATCGCCAGGCCCGCGATCACAGGTGAGAGGTTTGATGCGGCCACCACCAGGATCCCGCCTCCGATGAGCCCGCAGCAACCGGCCAAAACCGGGGTCGATAGTCGCTGTAGCTCAAGGGCGGACATTCTTAAACACCCCTCCCCCCTCCGTTCCCGCGTAAACGATTTTGTGATTGATCGCGTCCACCGCAACCGAAGTAATCGTGAGATGGAAGAGCCCATCCCGCAAGGGAATCCAATTCAATCCACCATCGTTGGTCACAAAGACCCCACCGCCGGCACTGCCTGCATAAACCGTACCGGGTTGCGCGGGGTCGACGGCCAGAGTTAAGATGTAGGTATTGTCCAGCCCATTGCTAGCTGACTGCCAATCCACGCCCCAATTGGTGCTCTTGAGGACTCCTTCTCCGGAGGTCCCCGCATACACGGTGCCGGCTGAGTTGGGATCAACGACCAGTGAGAATACGAACGGGTTTACATTTCCCGGAGCGGTTCCAGGCGACCACGACGCTCCTCCATTGGTTGTGGTTTGTACGCCTGAACCGAGCGTGGCCGCGTAGACCATACCCGCGCTCCAGCCGAGGGCGACCTGCCTGATTGCCTGGGTGCTTAGGCCACTACTCACTGACGTCCAGGTGGCGCCGCTATTCGTACTTTTGAATATTCCGTTCCCCGAGGTGGCCGCGTAGAGGGTGCCTGAGGTGAAATCAAACATTACGTTCGCAACTGGAATTGCTGCCCAACTACCCGCCGGTATCCACGTGGCCGCGCCGTCCACCGACTTGAAAACGCCTTGGCCAGTCGCCGCGTAAAGCGATCCGGAAGTAGTTGGATCGGCGGTTAGAGAAACGACCCCCGCGGAAGCCGGCAAATTTACGCTCGCCGGTTGCCACGATTGTCCTCCATTGGTGGACTTAAACACTCCGCTGTCGCTGGTCCCGGCGTAAAGAGTGCTGCTGGCAACTGCATCTACGACAACCGAAGAAACGATCAGCGTTGATAGGCCGGTATTCTGCGCGGCCCAGGTTTTCCCGCCGTCAGGCGAGACAAAAATCCCGCCATCGTTGCTGCAGGCATACACAGCGCCGGAAGCGGGGTTGACAGTCAACGAAGTAATCAGGTGAGAGCTGGTGACGGTATTGGGCGTGGCAATCCAGGTCTGTCCGCCGTCGACGCTCTTGTAAACTCCGCTGCGTTCCGGGCTGGCATAAAGCGTTCCGTTAGCCGGATCGAGCGCAAGCGCCAGGATATTCAATAGCGGCAACCCCTTAGAAACCTTCTGCCAAGTTTGCCCGGCATCCTGACTCTCATACACTCCCCCGGCGCCGCCGCCGACATACACTAGCGCTCGATAACGGGGGTCCACAACCATGGAGAAAATGATGGCGATCTGCTGCCCCACATTCGACCAGCTTGTGCCGCCATCCGCGCTGCGGTTGACTCCTTGACTGGTTCCCGCATAAACAACCTGAGGATTAGACCGATCCAGAGCCACGGACATTACAGGCTTCTCTTTCAGCCCCACATTCGACCAGGATGAGCCAGCGTCGGTGCTCTTGAACATACCGCCCAACAAAGTCCCCGCATAGAGCGTGCTGCTGTTGGTGGGGTCGATCTCCAGACCGCGAACAAAGAGTGTCATTCCGTTGCTGCTGGCGCTCCAGGACGCACCGCCATCTTTGCTCACATAAAGCCCAGTGCCGGTTCCCGCGTATAAGATCGAAGTGTTTGCCGGATTCAGGGAAATCGGAACCAAGCCGGCGTTTGGCAGTCCGTTGTTGGCAGAAACCCAGGAGGCGCCGCCATTTAAGGTTTTGTAGACCCCTGCGGTCGCGACGGAAGCGTACAGCACTTGGGGATTTTTCGGGTCAATCAGCAAGCTGGTCACGGCGCCAGCCGCAAGTCCTGTGCTGGCGTTGGTCCAAGTCTGGGCCGCGTCCGTTGACTCATAAACTCCGGAATTGGTGCCTGCAAAGATTACGCTGGTCGTGGTTTGATTCACCGCCAGCGAAAACACATACGGCGCCCCCAGGCCGGCGCTCATGTTGGTCCACTGAGCTCCGCCGGAGACGCTTTTGTACACGCCGCCGCCCGCCGTCCCAAGGTAGGTAATCCACGGCTTGATGGGATCGGCTTGCACCGCCAGCGCCATTTCCGGGACACCCACCTTTGAGGAATTCCAGTGAATTCCCCCATCTACGGTGACAATCAGATCGCCCCCGTCGGTGATGGCGTACACCTTGTCCAGAAATTGCGGCACAATCGTAAGACTCACGATATTGTCCGGGCTAATGGCTCCGGATGCCTGGAAGAAACTCTTAGGGCCGAAGTTCGTCTTGTATACGATCCCCGCGCTGCTTCCGAAGAAAGCCACTAACGGGCGTTGCGGGTCCGTCGCCACAGCGAAAGCGCCGGGAATGGCAACCTGGGTCGCCTGCACCCAAACGCCGCCATTGTCGGGACTGACGTAAAGACCGCCCGAGGTTCCCGCGTACAGGTAATTCGGCGCCACCGGGGACTGCGCAATCGAGTAGATAGCCGAAGGAGTAATTCCGTTCGACGTCTGCTTCCAGTTCAATCCAAAGTCCGTGCTTTTCCACACCCCCGCTTGTTCCGTGCCGCTATACAGCACATTGCTGTTCCGTGGGTCGCTGACGACCCTGAAAACCGCAAGGGCGAAATTCTGGTTTCTCCACCAGTTTGTCGAACGGTCGGAATTCAAGGAGACGCCAGAGTCCGAGCCGCCGTAGAGCACCTGGTTGTTGCCAATCGCAACGGAATCCAGAGTTCCTACAAACACGTTCTGCAGTCCCTGGTTTGTCTCGAACCAAGTCTTTCCCAGATCGGTGGTTGCGCTGATGCCATGCTGAGTGGCGGCGTAAAAGATGCTGCCATTATTATCGGAAGCCAGCAAGCCGGAAGGAGTGGTCGATAACGCGTACCAGAACCCTCCGTCGTTGGGGCTCAGATAAACCCCACCGTACGTAGCAGCAAGCAAAACACCATAAATAGCCGGATGGGGCAGGATGTCCGCCACTGGAAATTGCGGCAGGTTGCCTGAGATATTGGTCCAGACTGTGGCTCCCGCCGCGAGCTTGAGCAACCCTACGTCACCAGTGCCCGCATAGAGTATGCTCCCCGTCTGGAGATCGAAGGCCAGCGACTCTACCTGCGAAGTCTGCATCCCGGCGTTGAACGGCACCCAGGTTGCACCTCCGTCCGTGCTCTTGTACACACCACTCCCGAGCGTACCCACAAAAGCTACGCCGGGATTCTTGGGATCAAAGACAATCGCTTTCACCTGGGGCGTGGGGAGACCCTGACTGGACAATGTCCAGGTCCCTCCTCCATCGGTGCTGCGGAAGATCCCCGCGCCTGCGGCTGCCAGCAGCGATTTACTGTCAGATGGGCTGACTGCCACCACGAGCACGGTGGGATCCGTCAGCCCTTGGCTTTTCGCAACCCAACTGGTCCCGCCATCCGTGGTCTGATATACCCCTTTGCCTAAGGTACCAACGTAGAAGGTTCCTTGAAGCGTGTGGTCGGCCGCAATGGAAAATACCGACGTCGAAGTGAAGGGAGAATTTACATGCGACCAGGTCGCTCCTCGGTCAACACTCTTATAGAGACCTCCAAAGAAAGTTCCTACGAACAGCACTCCCGGGTCGAACGGATCCCGCCGAAGCGAAAGCACGGTCGCATCGGTCGGCCCCATCGGTGCCCAAGGGGAAGGAAGGGGAGGGGTCTGCGCAAGCGCGATCTGGAGAAAAAGCGAGCCCAGCAATAACGTCTGACCCAAGGCGGGAAGCGATGCCTTTAAAATTCTCATTGTACCCGAATGGAAGCTTTCTTTGTTTCGACTCGCTGCGGACGAAACGTCCCAAGCACGCGAAGGTTCCCTAAAGCAGCGATATCTTGTGGTTTCCTGATCTTGTCATCCATGTACTCGAGCAGCAGAGCCAGAGCTATTCCCATCACCAGCCCGAGACCCAGCGCCACACCCAAAAGAAGAAGTTTGCGAGGATAGACCGGCTCAAGGGACACTGACGCCGGACTGAGGATGGATACATTAGAAACGCGCGCTAGGTCCAGTTCGTCGGAGATTCGGCCTTCCTCCACACGCTTGGCGTAATCAGAATAATTTTCTTGCGCGATCTTGTAGTCGCGGTCCAGCGACTCCATCTGGTCTTCTCCGCTGTTCAGGCCCTGCAATTGTTCGTTGAGGCGCCCCGCAGCACTCTCAAGTTTTCGGTTCTTCGCTTGCAGCCCGGCGATCTTGATGCGGTTCTGTTCAACACCTTCCGTGAAATTTTGCCGCAGGGGATTCACTTCCGATGAAGCGGAACCCAATAGCGTTGGTTCCTCGGCTTTAAGCAGAGCTTGCAAGTCACGAATCTCGTCGCCCACCTTTTTCACCGGCTCGGCGTCCGCCAGATACCTGCTGCTGAGCTTGGCGCGCTCGAGTTCCAGCGTGATGATGCGGTCGTTGATCGATTGAATAGAAGGGTTTTGTATCTGAACCTGGGTAGCGCTTACTCGGTCGGGCAGATCGTTCAGGCGAACCGCCATAAGCGTCTGCTGCTTGCCGAAGCCTGCCATCTCGGCGTTGTTGGCCTGGATTTGTGCGTTTAAGTTATCGACTTCTCTCAAGAGGAGGCTCCGCTGTTCATTAATCGAGCTCAGGCTCCATTTAGCCTTAACCTCGTCCCGCAGGCCCTGCAATTCCTCAAGACGCCCCTTATATTCCACAAGCTGCGTGTTGAAGAACTCCTTTGCCGCGGGACTGCGCCACGCGTGCACGTGCCGGTCGAGATAGAGTTGCAGAAGATTAGTGATAATGCCCTCACACATTTGTGGATCGGGGAACTTCAGCGAAACAGTAATTACGTCAGAATCCTTTTCCGGCTCGACCTGAAGCGCATCCTCAAGCATTGTTACGGCGGCGTCGCGGTCAGACAACCTCTTTTTCAGATTCAAGGCGATCAGGAAATCATCGCCGCGACTCTTGACCCAGCGCACAGTCGATTTAATGTGGTAACGCACGGCCTGCAACATTGTCTTGGGCGGCAACGGCTGGAAGGCAAATGCATCTGCACCGAATTTATCCACAGTTTCCGCGATTAGGCTCGGCGATGTCAGGATTTGAACCTCGGAGTTAACTCCCTCTTTGCGGATGCCAGTGGCCACAAACCCGCTGTTCTGAACCGTGGTGGGAACTTCCGCGTTCTCGCGACCGAGCTTCACCAGCAGAGTAGCCTTGCCCTCGTAGCGGTCGGTCATTAACTGCAGACCAACATAGGTGCCAAGGACGGTGCCCACGAAGACGAGTGCGATAATCTTCCACTTACCGGCAAAGAACTCCCTTACCTCACGCCAAGTGGTCGTATTTCGTTCGAAAAGTTCTTCATTAAGAATGCTCATAATTAGAATCCGCCTAGGGAATGAAGTGCGTGTTGGCGAGAAAGCTGAAGCCGGCCGACAGAAATGCGGGATCCAGCTTGCGAAGGTAATTGTCCACCCAGCGATCCATTTTCGCGACTTTTGACTCAGGAATGAGAACAACATCATAAGGGCGAAGCCTGGTCGTCACGGCCTCGGAGGGCCCGCTCTTAAGGTTTTTGAGGGACAGTCTCAGAATATACGGCATTCCTCGGTCATCTCTGCGAATCAATATCAGCTCCTTGGTACTTGCCGAATGCAATGGGCCTCCAGCCTCCATTACCGCCTGTAAGACGGTAAGATCGCCAGGCATGTTCACCGCACCGGCGTGGGACACTTCGCCTCCTACGTACACCTTTTGCGCGGCGTAGCCGGCAATTTGCAAACTGATGGAGGGTGTCTTCAGGACGCTCCGGTAAGCCCCTTCCAGTTCTCTCACGGCCGCAGGAACGGTTTTCCGAGCCAACTCGATTTCTCCAACCAGGCTTAATGAGATGCGCCCATCCGGCCGGATTTGGACTTTCTCGTTCAATTCCGGGTTGTAAAAGAACTGCAAGTCAACCACGTCCCCGGGAGCCAACTGGTAATCCGGGTTCAAACTTGGAGCATTCGCATCGGGTATTTGGGCAGCGGCCGGTAACGAGACCACTGCCAACAAGATGACGGTCGCCAGCAATGCGCGGCAGCAGTGTCTATCAAATTTCGCTCTCAATCCATCACCTCCAAAGGCAATCTCTTAGCAGAAGTAATATCGATCTCTTGCGCCCACTGCCAAGCCATCCATTGTGCAACCATCGCTCGGATCATATTGGCCGCCGAAGTTACCCAAGCTGCACCCACCGCGCCATATCTGGGAATAACACAGAAGAAAAGCAGCATCAGTATAGGGAGCGAAATGCAGTCCATGAAGAACAAGAACTTGGGCCGAACGAACATCACAAAACTTAAAGTCAACGGGAAGGTCGCCAGACCAGCCAGTGCGCCAGGTAACAACACCGATATGACCGGCATGGATCGCATAAAGGATCTGGGTAGAAGCCTCGGACCGATCAGCGGGATCGCAGCCAGAGATAAAAGATAGCCGAGCACACACGCACCGAGCAAAGGTGGCTGGAATTTGCGGTAGAAGGCATTAAACCTCCCCTCGCGCGCCAAAGGCATGATCCGGGGTGTAAGTACCACCGCGAGATACGTGCCAATCAGCGCGGGCACCCAGGCGATTACTTGTCCGGCGGAGAAGATACCTACCTCACTTAACGTCGACCATTTCGAAAGGAGGAAGATATCCAAACGGCTCACCAGCGCCGCCAGCCCAAACGTGATCAGGAACCATCGGCCGTAGTGCCATAGTCTTGCCGTAAGTTGAAGGTGCTGTCCATTTAACGCCTTGGTGAATTCTCGGCCAGCCGTTGCGCGCCACAACACGAATCCGGACAGCGGGCCCAGAGCAAAAAGGAGAAGCACGAGCGGCGGGCTGACGCGTCCGGCTAGGACGAGCGCAGCGATCCCGCCGAATTTCACAGTCAAATGAAGAAAATCAAGCAGGCCAAATAAAAAAAACCGGTGCGCAACTTGGGCGTGCACTTGGGCCGAGCGGAGCAGTAAGAGCGCAATGATTGCGGCGCAGGTGGCGAATAGCAGCCTACTCCCGTCCTTTCCGTGAAGCAGACCCATGTTCAATGCGCACAGCGCAATGCCCAGGCAGAACAGCATCCCCATGCCTGCCTTGAGTAACAGTCCGGTCTTTTGAATAGCCAGGCAGAGCGGCTTGTCTCGCTCATGCTCTAATGGAGCAAGTCGCAGCACTGCCAAATCAAGGCTGGAGCCAAGAATCGTGTCCGAGAGAAGGATGACGGTGGAGCACAACGCAAATATTCCGAACTGCTCGACGCCGAAATCGCGCATCAGCAACACGTTGAGCACAAATGTGCAAACACCAGCCAAAACTTTGGGCGATGCGACGGACAAGAACTCGATCGTGGGCCTATTAAAGATGGTCGTTATACGCATACGTCGTCTTTGTGGAGTTCATGCACTTTATTTCACCAGCCACCGGGCGGAACTGTGTTCTGGTAAAGATGCCCCCGGACGGGCTGATCTCGCATTCATGTGTGTCCATGTCAACCAGTTATTCTCACGTTGCGAGGCTTGAAACTGAGCGATGCTGTTGGCTCAACTTGTGGCGCCGAGATTAGGAGATTAGAGGATCGTCATTTGGGTCGCAGGCACCGCAGCGACCAGAGAGGATAGGCTTACGGCGGGATTCTTTACGCGCATTCCGATTTTATAGTCCACATACTTAGACCGATTCACTGTCAACCAGGCTACCTGGCGCAGATGCTCCAGCGTCTCTGCAGGAACAGCGATGTTTTTCAAAAGCGATCTCGTCCACTTCATTTGGTCGGTATCGAAGTTGCTGTCCAACTGGCCATTCTTGACCACCATGTCGTAGAGCGACGTCCCTGGGAACGGAACTACCGCAAAAAAGTTAGCGTACTTTAACCCCTGTTCGACATGATGTTTCGCCATCAAAATGGTGCCGTGCATTTCATGGAGAGTCTCATCTGGATAGCCAATCATGTAATTGCCAGCAGTGCTTATACCCACGTGGGCGCAGGCTTGAATTAGCCTCTGCGTATCAGTCTTCTCGATATTCCATTTTGACGTGGAGTACTTGGAAAGCAGCCGGTGGCTTGCGGACTCGAACGGCAGTTGGAGAGCGTGAAATCCCGCTTCGGCGAGCACTTCCAAAAATTCCTCATCGATACCCAACTCGCCGCCAAAGTTTTTCTGGAGATGACAGATGTTAATACCGTTGACATCGGAGAGGTCCAGCCCCAATTTGCCGACGGCGCGAAACATTTCGTAGGCTCTCTTTTTCTTGGCAAATAAACTGTCATCCTCGAAGAAAACGTACTGCGCGCCGAGATCCTTAAGAATTTGCAGTTCTTGGAGCACTCTGTCGATCGATTTCACGCGTAAAGCGCCTAGATCACCAAAGGCACTACCTTCGACTTCCTTCGAAATATGACAATACAGGCACCGGAAGGGACAACCGCGAGAAGTTTGAAGCGAAGCGTATTGAATTCTTTTGCCGGGCGGAAAATCACCACCGTGAGGGCGCGATATGTCCCAGTATTTCTCTAGGGGCAGAAGATCCCATGCGGGGAAAGGCAACTGATCCAGGTCAGCCGTGACCGGACCCATCGGATTCACGATTTCTTTTCCTTGTTCATTACGGAAAGCAATGCCGGAAACGCTGGCCAGGTCTCTCTTACCGCGAACCGCCTCAGCGATTTCGACGATGGTGTTCTCGGCCTCGGATAAGACGATGATGTCGACTCCATTGTCAAAAAATCGATCCCGCAAATTTCTGGCATTCACGCCACCGGCGATTATCAGTTTTCGCGGATCGAATTTCTTAACGAAGCGAGTCAGCTCCAAAACCATGCTGGTCTGGGTGGTAAAGATCGACGAGACACCAATCACGTCAAAATCAGCAATTTTGCTGGCGAGTCGGTCCATGGCCAACCCGCAACGGATGAGGCCGCTGGGCAGGAATTTGGAGTTGTAGAACGTGTCTTCAAGACGGTCTTCAGCGTCGCCCACGGACACGTCGAGGATACGAACGTCATAGTGGGCTCGACGAAGTGCGCCCGCGACATACGGCAGGCTCAACGATCCGTCTGGCTTGGCCATTTCATCGGGCGCAAACTGCAGTGCTGGGTACATCAAAAGGAATCGCGGCTCTCGAAAGCGAATTGCATTTAATCCATGTCCCACAAGTCAGCCTCCCGGCTTTGCTACAACAACCAGCAAATTAGATAACACCTCGCGTATTGAACTACTCTCACCCGGCGCTGACGAGCTACGCTTTCCTTAAAGGAGGCGAGGGCAGCAACTTTCAGTTCAACTTTTTCGTCACGGCCTTGGGATGTGTCAGCAAATTCCAGATCAATTCTCTTTTTCACTCGCTCCCTCACCTGCGCGCCACAGCGATTCAAAAGTCCTGGCATCCGTCCACCAGCTCTTGAGGACATCGTGGGAAGCGCCGCTCTCACCCAGATAGGCATTATTGACATCCGTGATTTCGAAAAGTCTGGCCGCTCATCGTGAAAGTGAATTGCCCTACTTATTCGTTCAGGGATACGTCAGTGTTGTTGACACTTGAATTTGCGCATTTGGCGCAATAGAAAAGCCCTGATCAAAACCAAGGCTTCCGAGTCGCGCTCACTCTGCGAAGTGGCCGCGATCATCGGGGAGCACTTGCAGGGCCTCCCATCGCACCCCGACAATCAGGTCCCAGGCCTTTACTTGGGTAACGATCTTTCCCAGGGCAAGCGCAGATCGCCTCTTAATGCCGAGGTGAAGATCATTGCGGGTTCCGAGGGAGATCACTTTTTTGCCTTAGCGTACTTTTCTGGACCAGCATCCGACTGGCCTATCAGGGGCAACTCCTTCAAAAATTTTGATTAGGTATCGCCATCGAAGCAGGTGGCGCGGCGTAATCCATGAAACGCAGACTCGGTTAGTTACCTCTGACGTGCTGCGGCTCCCAGGGTCGGAGAACTAAAGTTCGAATGCCGCTCCGTTTGCCACGCCCAAAGAGGGGCATTTAATGAGAGCGGACGAACCGGCTGGACGTCAAGAGCATCGACATCTAGTACAAACGAAGAATAGATCTGAGACAAGGACAAGACCACCCGCAGCTTGTTTTTACGCAACAGGACGCCTTCCAATCCCTCAAAAGGGCCGTTAGTAATGAGCACACTTTCTCCAGCCTTCAAGAAAGGATGCGGCTCAACAGGGATTTTCTGCGCCACGGCGGTTCGGAGGGCTTCAATTTCCATCTCTGGAAGGGCCTCCGGTCTGTTGTCTTGTCCGAGCAGCCTTACAACGCCTGGGGGCTGAAGCACCCGCATACGGTCTCGAAGAGCAATGCGGACAAAAACATAGCCCGGGAAAAGCGGCACCTGCACGCACGTAATTCGATCCTTCCAGCGACTCATGACGTTGTACAAGGGTAGAAAGCACTCGATGGACTTAACCTGGAGTTGCTCAACCACGCGTTTCTCGTGACGGGATCGCGTGTAGGCTGCGTACCATCGCGCATCGAGAGAGTTCAGACCACTGTCAATTTTTGTTAGTAACTTTTCCGCGGAATGCTGTGGCGTTTTCATGTAATTGAGAGACTCTGGATGGCGCTCCGCCCTGTCACTTACAGGGCGCGAGTGATATAAGGAAAAACCTATATAAAATCTGTAAAGCGCCAACTTGTCGTCGTGGCTCTACTATCCTTGCCGGTGCCGCGGAGCACGAATATACGTATTACTAAGGTGTCCGATACAGATCAGTTAATTTAAGCCGCCATGCGTTTCGTCTCGCGCTTTAGGCCTGATCGAGTTCTTCTCGTTTGAGTACCGTCAGCGTGGGCTAAAAACAGGATCGGTCAGCTAGGGCCCGAGTCCCTCGGTCGGGAGGATAGCCGTCTCCTTGCGGAGTGAACCGAAGTCCTCTTGCTTTGCTTTAAATACTGCTCAGCCTGATCACGCTTCTTCAAGTCCAATCTGAACACGCACTCAGTGAACATGAGTGAGGGATCTTTGATCAAGAATCCATGTGAAACCAATGCATTCACGGCGGAAGTTGTTTCTTCGATACTCCTATACAACCCTTCATCAAATAGGCGCCAGCGCGCTATACCTTCCAGCGTATCGGCCCCTCTTGGATGGCGAAGGAAGTAACGCAGGATTTCCTTTTCCACCGCGCCTTTCGGACGTAGTGTGGTTTTTCTCAAGCTCTCTCCATGTTCTAGTCCTTAGCTCAATGCAATTTGCCTACCAAAGCCGTGAGGAGTATTTATGAAGCAACTAAAGGGTTACGTAGGGATGTTAGGTGACTCACCAAAAAAACGGGGTCATATCACCACGCCAATTGTCGTCGCAGTTTACTAGGGACTGATGGTGCGTAATGCCTTATACAAGAAAAATGCCGGGGTGAAGCTTCCCCAAATCTGGGACAAGAACACCCCACCGTGCCAAAGTATACAGTCTAAATTTGCGGTGCATTTTGGTTGCACCGCCTCCTCCGTTAGTTCGCCCTTTGCAGCGAGAGGTTGCTGCCCGCTCAAAGCCGGTGCTTCGGGTTCCCTGTGTGATGAATTGATTCATCAGCAGTGTCCAGTAGATGTTCAAGTGGAGAGGGAAGAAGGCGTGTGGACGCGAGTAAAGCTGAATTCAATCCTATTGGGTTGCTGCACCCTGCAGGCACTCACCGGCTGTGGCGACATGCCGGGACGCATTCGCGCGAAGGTCGACCAAGTGGTTGGGATCTATGAATCTCGGTTTGACAATGGTCATGCTCGACTGAAGTTGAAAGCCGACGGGACCTAATTTTCACGAGTTTACCGTGGCGCACCGCTCGATTCGCCACACAGACAGATGCGAAACCAAAAACTTCTTTCTTGATGGGGACGGATCCTAATCTCGTCGATGTCGTCTTATCGGAGGATGGTAAGGGAGACACCCCGCAGCGGACTGGTACCCGCATTCTCAACCTTCATGTCCGGTCCCGGAAGCTGGCGCTCGCGCTATGCAAGACAGCTGATTGGTAC
>WNFP01000233.1_pt1 | contig 40934 bp, 40 predicted proteins | sample 5400201 | NCBI WGS metagenome assembly WNFP01 (sample SAMN13153355, study PRJNA577476) | soil metagenome | isolation source: 115 cm saprolite under Madrone tree | place: USA:California | collected 2016-06-14 | reverse complement strand
CCAGGCGCGGGCGGGCGAGCGGCGCCGCCTTGCGGAACAGGTCCAGGTCGACGGTCAATTCCTGCGGATCGAAGGGAATGTCGACGATCTTCAACCCTCGCGCCCCCGCCGGCCCGATCTGGCGGTTGGAACTATGGCCGCCGAAGGGTTGCGCCACGGTCATGATCACGTCGCCGGGCTCAGACAGCGCCGAATAGACGACCGCATTGCCGATCATGCTGGCGCACATGCGGTGGTCGGCGTAACGGCAGCGGAAATATTTCTTCAGCAGTTCGACGGCCAGCGCCTCAACCTCGTCGATATGACGGGTGCCGGCAAACCAGCGATTGACCGGGCCGATATGACCTTCCGCCGCCCGGGTTCCGATCTCGGCGGACAGCAGGGCCCGCACGCCGGGGCTGGTGGGTGCTTCGGGCGCCAGAAGATTGATGCATTGTTCGCCCCGCCAGCGGGCATTGCGCCCCACCGCGGCCAGGACTTCGCGCCCCATCGCCTCGGCGTCGGCCGCCGCGTCGAGCAGCCCGCGGGCATGGGCCAGCGCATCCTTGTCGTGGATCTCAAAGGAATTGTCGTAAACCCGCGAGCTGCCCTGTTGCATCGTTTTTCCTTCCCGACATCGCCGAACGAGCCTCAGCCTAGCTCAAGCGCCGTCGCGCGGAGTTTCGTATTTGGTTCCGTTTCTTTCCCAATCTGTTAGGAAAAGAGGGGGCGGGGGAATTAGTGAGGAGGCGTCTCCTGCCATCCCCACCGCCTTTTGTTGGCGGCGGGGGAAGGGGGCCTGTGGTACAGTTAATTTAAGCTCCGATGACGCCTTGGATGTCCTGCAGATTTCCTGCAGAAGCAGGGCGCGATCGAGACAGGGTTTTGCCCGCCGCTGGGCAAAGGCTCACCCCACCCGGCTCGCCCCCATTGAAGAAGCTATTCGATTCACACATTTCGGAAGCGCCAAAAAAGTCGCCTCTGCATCAGGCACTTAAGTAGGCCCGTGTGTTGGAACAAGCACATCGGCGGGCCCATTCGCGGCATTGAAAAGACTCGACTTTTTTCAGCTCTCGAATGGCTCCTGCCGAGATGTGTGAATACGAAAGCTCGCACGGGGAAGAGGGAGATGGCTGCACCACGGAAGTGCGTTGCGCTGACTACGACCGCGGCTTCAGCTTTTCCGGGTCGTAGAATGGGAAGCGCACGACCACCGCCGGAATGCGCTTCTGCTGGCCGTCGAGCTTGCCGACCTCGACTTCGGTGCCGAGCCCCGCATAAGCGATATCCATGCGGCAGAGGGCGATATTCTTTTTCAAAATAGGCGAGCGCGTGCCACTGGTGACCGTTCCCACCTGGGCGCGTCCCACATGAACGCAGTCCCCCTTCCCCGCCGTCTCGTTGCCGGCGAGCTCGAGGCCGACCAATTGCCAGCGCGGATGCTCCTTGCGGCGCAGAACGGCCTCGCGGCCGATGAATTCCTCATTGCCCTTGAGGGCCACGGTGAAGCCAATGCCGGCCTCAAAGGGGTCGATCTGGTCGGTGAACTCATAGCCCGCAAAGATCAGCCCCGCTTCGATGCGCAGCATGTCGAGGGCTTCCAGGCCCAGGGGGGTCAAATTCTGGGGCTTGCCTGCCTCCCATACCGCATCCCATGTCGCCGCCGCGTCATTGGGATGGCAGAAGATCTCGTAGCCCAACTCGCCGGTATAGCCAGTGCGCGAGACCACCACGGGAGTGCCGTTGTGGTCGCCGATCCGTCCCACGGTGAAATGGAACCATTGGATTTCCGTGAGCGAGGGCCTTGCCGGCGGGGTCCAGACGATGTTTTTCAGAATGTCGCGGCTCTTGGGTCCCTGGACCGCGATATTGCAGAGCTGATCGGTCGAGGATTTGACCCAGACCTTGAGCCCGCGCGCCACAGCCTGATCGCGCAGCCATTTGCCGGTGAACTCGTCGCCGCAGATCAGGCGATAGCGATCGGCGCCCATGCGGAAGGCAACCGCATCGTCCAGCATGCCGCCGCTCTCGTAACAGAGCGCGGTATAGGCCGCCTGCCCTTCGGCCAGCCGCCGCATGTTACGCGTGCAGGTCAGTTGCATCAGCGTCTCGGCATCGGGACCCAGTACTTCGAACTTCCTCAGCGGAGATAGGTCCGTCACCACCGCCCCCTCGCGGGCGGCATGGTATTCGTCGATGGCGCCGTGATTGTTGAACTTGGTGGGCAGCCAATAGCCGCGATATTCGGTGAAGTTGCGAGTGAGGGTCGAGGTCCGCGGATGGAAGGGGGTCTCGCGGGTCAGCTTGGCTTCTGAATCGGGCGTCATGCGGTAGGCAATCGCTCGTGAAAAATTGTTGCGGGCCGGATAGACGCGAACATGGATATCGGTCGGGTTCCAGGCATTGGTGGCATCGATATCGTCGGGACATGCGGTCGAGGCGCAGACCAGATCGGTCGTCGCCCGGAACAGCACGTAGTCACCTGGGCGCGACCAGGGATCGTCCAGGAATATGGCATTCTGCGCCCCGATGCCGGTGTTGTAGAAAATATTGAGGCAAGGCCAGCCCTTGCGCGGCGTGACGCCGAAGGGCTTCAGGGCATTGCTGAAGTTATCCGAGCAATTGGCGTGGCCCGGATAGCCCTGGTCCTCATAGAACTTCGCGTTGCAGGCGAGACCAAAGGAATCGTGGCGACCCACCGTGTCGCGCACCAGTTCCAACAGCGGCTGGAAATCCTGATCGAAGAACTTCGAATAAAGGCCGGGGCCAGGATAGATGTAACCGGTGAGCGAGCGCGTCGCGGTCATGTCGAAACTGCGCTCACGGCCCGCTTGAAGCTGGCGGGCATCGAAGGCCAGGAAATCCGAACATTGTCGCCCCGCGACGTCGAGGATTTGGATGTAGTCGCCGGCCTTCACCTCGTATGCCTGGCCCGTCGCCTTATCAATGTGAAGCTCGAACTTCATATCGGCAAGGGGCTCGGGCAGCGGCGGCGTCGCCTGGGCAAGAGGATTGGCCCGCTTGACCACCACCATCAGGTCCGTGGGCGGCAGCTCGTCGGCCACCGCCATGGGCCCCCCGGCGGCATGAACGACGACAATGCAATCGCGCACTGCGGTCAGGTTCGCGGACTCGCCGGCGCGGGAGTCATGCTGGAAGATATCGGCGGCCTTGGCGATCTGGCCCGGCAAGCCCCGGGTCCGCAGCGCCGAGGCGACGGCACGGGCCGCGTCGTCGCTGCCCGCCAACAAGCGGTTGATTCCGACAGCCGGCCCGACCGCGGCCAGACCGAGCGCCGCCGCATCCTCACGACCGTCCGGCGAAAACGCCGCAAGTTCTGCGCGTTGGCCGCCTTCCTGGTCGATCAAGATGAGGCGGTCGCCTGCGCCGAGCCCCAGAACCAGGGCGCCACCGCCGATTACACGATAGCGCTCGGTGCCCGGCTCGAATTTGGGCAGGCCCGGCTCGATCAGCCGCGGCCGGTTTGCCAGTGCCAATACCATCCTTCCCTCTCAGCCCTTGCGGTTGAGAGTAATTTGACGGATCGGCCCCCTAGCGGCAAGCGATCAGAGGAAGGCGGGGCGCAGCAGATCGGCCGCCCGGTCCGCATTGGGCCGCGCCGCTGGTCCGGTCGCCGGAAAGACCCGGATGTCGCGCAGCCGTAAGCCGACCGCTGCACCGGGCCCCAGGGCGTCGGGCAGCCAGGTAGATGCCGGCACCTCAATCTCGATCGGTTGCAGGGCCAAGGGCGAAGTGGCTTCCAGACGCTGCACCGCTCCGCCCGGCAGGCGCTGTACAATGCGCCCCGGCAGCGCGCCGCGCGCGCCTGGTGCGGTCAGTTCCACGTGATGGGGGCGGACATAGACCAGCACTTGGCCGTCGGGAACATCGGCGGGGCCGCCCTCCACCATCACGCCGCCGACCTTCAACCGACCCGCGGACATCTCGCCCCCGAAGCGATTGGCGTGGCCGATGAAATCGAAGACGAAGGGCGTAGCGGGCTGATCGTAGATATCCTGAGGCCGTCCGACCTGCTCGATCCGGCCCTGGTTCATCACCACCACGCGATCGGCGAGTTCGAGAGCCTCCTGCTGATCGTGGGTGACGAACAGGCTGGTGAGACCCATGTCGTCATGCAGGCGGCGCAGCCAGCGGCGCAATTCCTTGCGAACCTTGGCATCCAGGGCGCCGAAGGGCTCGTCGAGCAGCAGCAATCTGGGCTCGATGGCAAGCGCCCGGGCAAGGGCCACGCGTTGGCGCTGGCCGCCGGAGAGTTGGCTGGGCAAGCGCCGGGCGAACTGGTCGAGTTGCACCAGTTGCAGCAACCGCCCGACGCGTTCGGCGATCTCCGCCTTCGAGGGCCGCTCGGCGCGCGGCTTGACCCTGAGGCCGAAGGCGACGTTTTCGAAGACGCTCAGATGGCGGAACAAGGCATAATGCTGAAAGACCAAGCCGATGCGCCGTTCGCCGGCACGGCGATCGGCCGCATCCTCGCCGGCGATGTTCAACTGGCCCGCATCGGCGAATTCGAGCCCGGCGATGATGCGCAACAAGGTTGTCTTGCCGGAGCCCGACGGGCCTAGCAACGCCACGAACTCGCCCGTGGCGATGGAGAGATCGACCCCATCGACGGCGCGTGTCGTTTCGAATCGTTTGACGATGCCACGCAGCTCGACGCTCATCGTCTTGCCTCCTGCCTGTATGTTTGCTTGTCCCGCTGGAAGCGCCATTCCAGCAGGCGCTTCAGCGCCAAAGTGACCAGAGCCAGCAAAGACAAAAGCGAGGCCACGGCGAAGGCGCCCACGAAATCATATTCATTGTACAGCAGCTCGATATGCAGCGGCATGGTCAGCGTGCGCCCCCGGATATGGCCGGAGACGACCGAGACGGCGCCGAACTCGCCCATGGCGCGCGCGTTGCACAGCAGAATACCATAGAGCAGGCCCCATTTGGTGTTGGGCAAGGTCACGCGCCAGAAAGTCAGCCAGCCGCTGGCGCCCAGCACCAAGGCGGCCTCTTCCTCCTCCGTTCCCTGCTGCTGCATGAGGGGGATCAGCTCTCTGGCCACAAAGGGAAATGTCACGAAGATCGTCGCCAGCACGATGCCGCTGACCCCAAAGATGATCTTCAGGTCATGGGCCTGCAACCAGGGCCCGAACCAGCCATGGATACCGAACATCAAGACGTAAATGAGGCCGGAAATCACCGGCGACACCGAAAAGGGCAGATCGATGAGCGTAATCAGAATGCTCTTGCCGCGAAATTCGAACTTGGCGATGGCCCAGGCGGCGGCCACGCCGAAGACGGCGTTGAGGGGCACGGCGATGGCGGCGACCAGAATGGTCAGCTTGACGGCGGCAAGCGCGTCGCGATCGAGGATGGCGGAAAAATAGGGCTTCAGCCCCTGAGCCAGCGCCTGGGCATAGACCGACGCCAAGGGCAGGACGAGAAATAGCCCGAGATAGCCGAGCGCGGCCAGCAATAGCAGCCGGCGAACCAGCGCGCTTTCCGCTGTAGCCCGTCGAGGCGTCACACGGGTGATATCCATTGCCATTTTGGGTCAGCCCGCGGTCCGCGCCGCATGCCAGCGCTGCAGGAGATTGATGGCGAGAAGAATGGCAAATGAGACCGCCAGCATGGCGACGCCGATCGCCGCAGCGCCCGCATAATCGTATTCCTCCAACTTGGCGATGATCATCAGGGGTGCGATCTCGGAGATCATCGGCATATTGCCGGCTATGAAGATGACCGAGCCGTATTCGCCAACGGCCCGGGCGAACGCCAAGGCCACGCCGGTGAGGAGTGCCGGCAAGATGGCCGGCAAGATGACGCGCCAGAAAGCTTGCCAGCGCCCCGCGCCCAGGGTGGCCGCGGCCTCCTCGAATTCCGGATCGAGGTCCTGCAGCACCGGCTCCAAGGTGCGCACGACGAACGGCAGGCCGATGAACGTAAGCGCGATCAGAATGCCCAGCCTGGTGAAGGCAATCTTGATACCCAGCGGCGCCAGCAGGGCGCCGATCCAGCCATTGGGCGCGTAAAGTGCGGTCAGCGCGATGCCGGCAACGGCGGTGGGTAGCGCGAAGGGAAGATCGACCAGTGCGTCGACGATGCGTCGGCCGGGAAACTCATAGCGAACCAGAACCCAGGCGACGATTCCGCCGAAGACGGCGTTGATCGCCGCGGCGATGAGTGCGACGCCGAAGCTGAGTTCCAGCGAGGCACGAACGCGGGGTTCCCACACCACCTGCCAGAAACCCTGCCAGCCCAATCCGAGAGGACGCAGCAGCAGGCCGGCCAAGGGGATGAGCACGATAAGGGACAGATAGAAAAGCGTGTAGCCGAGCGTCAGACCGAAACCCGGTATGACACTCGGCTTGCGCCAAACGATGGAATTCGACGCCAGGGCCACGTTTAGTTGCCCGGGTGGTAGATCTGATCGAACGTCCCGCCATCGGCGAAGTGGGTGGCCTGGGCCTTATCCCAACCGCCGAACTGATCGATGGTGACTAACGGTACGCTGGGAAAGGTGGCCGCATATTTGGCCACCACCGACGCCAGACGCGGACGGTAATAGTTCTTGGCCGCCAGTTCCTGGGCCTCCGGGCTGTAGAGGTATTTCAGGTATTCTTCCGCGACGGCGCGGGTGCCGTGCTTGTCGACCACCTTGTCGACCACGGCCACGGGCGGTTCGGCCAGGATGCTGATCGAGGGCACGACGATGTCGAATTTGTCGGGTCCCAGCCGTTTCACCGCCAGGAAGGCATCGTTTTCCCAGGCGATCAGCACGTCGCCGATCCCGCGCTCCACAAAGGTCGTCGTGGACCCACGGGCGCCGGTGTCCAGAACCGGCACATTGCGAAAGATATTGGCTACGAATTCTTTCGCCTTCTCCTCGCTGCCGTATTTCTTTTCGGCATAGCCCCAAGCCGCGAGATAGTTCCAACGCGCGCCGCCGGACGTCTTCGGATTGGGGGTGATGACCTGAATGCCGGAGCGCGTCAGATCGTCCCAATCCTTGATCCCCTTGGGATTGCCCTTGCGGACCAGAAACACAATGGTCGAGGTATAGGGCGAGCTGTTGTCGGGCAGATGCGACTGCCAGTTTGGATCGATCAAGTTGCCCTGGCGCACGATGGCATTGATGTCATAGGCCAGCGCCAAGGTCACCACATCGGCTTCGAGCCCGTCGATGACCGCGCGGGCCTGCTTGCCCGATCCGCCATTGGACAGATCGAGTTTCACATCACCGCCCGTCGTCTGTTTCCAGTGTTCCGCAAACAAGTGGTTATAGGCCTTGTAGAATTCACGCGTCGGATCGTAGGAAACATTGAGCAGATTCTGTTCCTCCGCCCTCGCGCCCACGGACGTCAGCACCAGGATCGTGACAAACAACGTGCCGAGATAATGCCGCCAACTGTTCGTTTTCATCGTCAACCTCCGGTTCTCTCGTTAACGCAAAACGTGCATCTCAGCCCCCGAGGCCGCGTCCGATGAAACGTCGATCGGCCGATGGCCGTTCCAATTTCCCTCGACACGTAAAACCCGCCCAGCAGAGGCTGAACGGGTTGCCTCGCTTTAGCAGTATTTATAAAGCGCCCGCAAGCTGACGTTCAAATCGGCGCCGTCAATATGCTCCATACTGCGTGCAAATCATCGAGCCTTTCCCTGTTAATATTGTTTCTTTTACCTAAATAAAAACAAACATTACTTTCATCGCTCGCAACACGCCGCCGCGCGATCCGCTGCCGACGATTCGGCGTTCCGTGCGCCGCCGTGCCGCCGCTCCACGACGCTCGGCTCTCCATCCGCCGCCGGTTGATAGAAAAAGCTGAATTCGCCCAGCGACTTGGCCACGATCTCCGCCGTGACATTGTCGGCGACCTCGAAGGCATCGATGCCGCAGCGATGCATGAACAGCAGCAAATCGCGCAGCACCTTGCCCGTGGCCCGAATCTCGCCGCGATAGCCATATCGCTCGCGCAGGAGCCGGGCTTGGGACATCGCCCGACCATCGTTGAATTTGGGAAACTCCAGCGCCACCACCGACAGGCGATCGAGGTCGCCGGCTATCTGTTCCACCGGATCGCTGGGTTTCAAACGAACGCCGACCGGGGCATTGCGGGGCTCGATCAACCCGCGGTCCTCCTGCCAGCGCGCCAGTCCGACGATAACCGCACCCTCGGCCGGCAGAAGGGCCTCGTCGGCGACGTGGACGAAGGGGTCGGCTATCGACTGACCCTGCTTAATGAGCGGCATAGAGCTTTTCCTTGAAGGGGGCCTGGCCGACGCGGCGATAGGTTTCGATGAAGCGTTCGCCGTCGTTGCGGCGCTCGAGATAGATGTCGACGATCTGCTCGACCGCATCGACCACCGCCTCATAGGAGAAGGCGGGCCCGATAATGTCGCCAATGCTGGCATTCTCGTCGGCGCTGCCGCCGAGCGTGACCTGGTAGAATTCCTCACCCTTCTTGTCGACGCCGAGAATGCCGATATGGCCGACGTGGTGATGCCCGCAGGCATTGATGCAGCCTGAAATCTTGATCCCCAGCTCGCCGATCTGCTGTTGGCGGGCGGGATCGGCGAAGCGGGCACTGATCCGCTGGGCGATGGGTATGGCCCGTGCGTTGGCCAGGCTGCAATAATCGAGGCCCGGACAGGCGATGATGTCGCCCACCAGACCGACATTGGGCGTGGCCAGGCCCTGGGCCACCAGCTTTTCCCATAGAGCCGGCAGATCGGCGCGGCGAACGTTCGGCAGCACCAGGTTCTGGGCGTGGGAGACCCGGATCTCACCCAGGCTATAGGCGTCAGCTAGATCGGCCACCGCCTCCATCTGCTCGGCCGTGGCATCGCCCGGAATACCGCCCTCGGGCTTCAACGACAATGTCGCGATGGCATAGGCGGGCTCGCGATGGGCATGGACGTTGCTGCGCATCCAGCGCGCGAACGCCGGCGCCTCGATACGCTTGGCCACCACTTCCGGCGGGAAGGGATCGGCGGCGGCCAGGGCGGGCGGCGCGAAATGATTTTCGATACGCGCGATTTCAGCCGCGGGCAGGGTCAGCGGTCCGTCCTTGATCGCCGCCCATTCGGCTTCCACCAGTTCGCCAAATTTGGCGGCGCCCAACGCCGCGACCAGAATCTTGATCCGGGATTTGTAAAGATTGTCGCGCCTGCCCTGAAGATTGTAGGTGCGCAGAATCGCCTCGAGATAGGAGAGCAGATGCTGCTTGGGCAGGAAGTCGCGGATGGTGACGCCGATCGCCGGCGTGCGCCCCTGCCCGCCCCCGACGATGACTTCGAATCCGATCTCCCCGGCGGAATTCTTGTGCATGCGCAGGCCGATGTCGTGGACCTTCACCGCAGCCCGATCGTGGGGAGACCCGGTCACCGCAATCTTGAACTTGCGCGGCAGGAACGAGAACTCGGGGTGAAAGGTGGACCATTGCCGGATAATCTCGCACCAGATCCGCCCATCCTCGATCTCGTCGGCGGCGGCGCCGGCGAAATGATCGGCGGTGACGTTGCGGATGCAATTGCCGCTCGTCTGGATGCCATGCATCTCGACACTGGCCAGTTCGTCCAGGATATCCGGCGTCTCGACCAGCTTGATCCAGTTGAACTGTATATTCTGCCGAGTGGTGAAATGGCCGTAGCCGCGGTCATAGCGCCGCGCGATATGGCCCAGCTTGCGCAGTTGGGTCGAATTCAGCGTGCCATAGGGAATGGCGATTCGCAGCATATAGGCGTGGAGCTGCAGATAGAGGCCGTTCATGAGGCGCAGCGGCTTGAACTCGTCCTCGCCGATCTCGCCGGCAAGGCGCCGCGCCACCTGGCCGCGGAACTGGTTGACGCGCTCGGCCACCAGGGTGCGGTCGTAATTGTCATAGGCATACATGGCTATCTTGCCTCCACTTTCGCGTCGACCTTGCCACCCACGCTGGGCCCTTCGGCGCGAATGCGCTCCCGGTATCGGGCGGGCAGCCGACGACCGCCCTGGTCGCTCACCTCGATGAGATATGGTGCCACCACCTCGGCCTTTGCAACGGCGCCCTCGGCAATCTGCAGCAGGGCTGCCGCTTCGGCGTCATCGTTGGCCAGTTGCCCATCGTCGAATCGCTCGACCCAACGGCCCTGGCTCGCCAGAAACACCACAGTGCCGTCGGCCAGCCGATTGGCGGTGATCATCTGCAAGGCCATGGCCCCCTCAGACCGCCCGTGCCCGGCGAGGTGCCACCGGGATCTCGCCCTTCACGTCGCGGGCCGCTTCGCCCACGAAGATGATGGCGGGACCCACGATGCCGCTCTCCCGGATCAATGCCTTCAGGCCACCGAGACGACCGACCACCCCGCGCTGGTCCGGCAAGGTGCCGTTCTCTACCACGGCTACCGGTGTCGCCGGGGCCAGACCGCTGCCGATCAAGCGCTGGGCAATGCGCCCTGCCGACCCGACACCCATGTAGATCGCCAAGGTCTGGCGCGGCTGGGCGAGAGCGGCCCAATCGATCTCCGGCTCGCCATCCTTGCCTTCCGCCGTCACCAGGATCAGGGCCTGAGCATGGTCGCGGTGGGTGAGCGAGAGGCCGACCGAGGCGGCGCAGCCCAGTGCAGCGGTAATGCCGGGCACGACCTCGGTTGCGATCGCCCGATCGCGCAGATAGGCGAGTTCTTCCCCGCCGCGGCCAAAGATGAAGGGATCGCCGCCTTTCAATCGGACCACGCGCTTGCCTTCGCTGGCCAATCGGGCCAGCAGGGCGTTGATCTCGTCCTGCGGCAAGCTGTGGTGCCCGGCGGATTTGCCCACATAGAGCCGTTCGGCATCGCGGCGCACGAGATCGAGGATCTGTGGGCCGACCAGACGGTCGTAGACCGCCACATCGGCGCGCTGCATGACCTGGAGCGCGCGTAAGGTGAGCAGATCGGGGCTGCCCGGTCCGGCACCCACCAAATGAACGATTCCCGGCTCCCGGCGATCGGCCGAACGGCTGTTCACCATGGTCAGCATGCCTTCGCGGGCCTTGCCTTCGTCGCCGGCAAGAACTGCTTCGGCTATCGGGCTATCGAAGAATCTCTCCCAGAACCGCCGACGCTGGGTCGCTTCGGGCAGCAGGCCCTTGATGGCTGTCCGAAAGCTGTCGGCGAATCGGGCCAATCCGCCCAGGCGCGCCGGCAGCAGGCGCTCGATCGCCTCGCGAAGGCGCCGGGCGAGAACCGGTGCGGCACCGCCGCTGGAAATCGCGATGACGACGGGATCGCGCTCGACGATGGCGGGCAGAATGAAGCTCGAGGATTCGGCGCGGTCCACCACATTGTAGGGAATCCCACGGGCAGATGCCGCTTCCGCCACACGATCGTCGAGGCCATGGTCTTCGCTTGCCGCGAAGACGATCGTATGGCCCACCACGTCGCCGGCGACGAACCCACGGCGCGTCAGCTTGGCGTCCGAACGCTCGATCTCGTCCGAAAATTGGCGGGCAACGACCGTTACATGGGCACCCGCTTTCTGCAGCAAACGCAGCTTGCGGGTCGCGGCCTCGCCGCCGCCCGCGATCAGGGCCCGACGGCCCTTGAGGTCGAGAAATACCGGGAAGTAGTCCATGCCATCCGCTCCCTATGACCCCGGCCAACCAACCGGAACCTATCGAAGGGGGCGTGGAGAAATCGAAGAATGCTCCGCGCCCACAAAAATCGGGCCCACGGAGCAAGTCCGTGGCGCTTTAGCGAGGAATAACGCGGCCGCAAGCTGCCCTTCAAATTCCCGCGGGTCCGAAGCCGGCCGGACCAGGCCAATAAAAAACTCCGCTGCGGCAGGCGCCGAGCGGAGCTCGAAATCGCTTTAGCCGCATTTATAACGCGCCCGCAAGCTGGTGCTCAAATCGGCGCGGCCTAAATACACAATACCCGCCGGGGCCTGTCAACTATGAATTTTGAGTTCCCTATTGGCCACGTTGACAGAATCCTTCAAGCCGCCTTTGATCCCCCCGCCGAAAGCCAGGGGCCAGGATCATGTGCAAGCGCGAGGTAAAGATTCCGTGACGGCGCTCTTCCAGCTCCTGGGGCGCTTGGCGCGCAACCGGATTTTTCAGGCCGTTCTCAGTCTTTCCATCGGCGGCGTATTTCTGTGGCTGGCCTTCAAGCGCACCGACATCGGCGAGTTGGCTCGTAACCTCGGCCAAGTCCGGACAGGTTGGTTGGCGGCGGCCTTCGCCAGCTATTGGATTGCCCTGATGCTGCGCAGTTGGCGCTGGCAAATTATTCTGGCGCCAGTGCGCCGACTCACCTTCGGCCAGGTCTTTCATGGTTTGCTGGTCGGCTATGCCGCCAACTATCTTTTGCCGGCCCGGCTGGGCGAACTCGTGCGGGCCAACTTCCTCGGCCGGCGCTACAACCTGTCGCGGCTGTCCGTGATCGCCACCATCGTGGTTGAGCGGTTGTTCGACGTCATCGTTTTCTTGGGCTTCATCTTTGCCGGCCTCGCCGCCATCCATCGCCAGTCGGACAGTCAAATAGCGCCTATTCTCTTTATCGGCGAAGCCGTGGCGGCCGGCTGTGTCATTCTTGGCGCCGTCCTTGTCATCCTCGTCAACATCCGCCACAAGCCGCTGCCGCAAGCCATTGGTTTTCTGGAAAAACCGAAGAAGTCTCTGACCCAAGGGCTGCGCCTTATCACCGGTGCTCCCGAAGTTGCCGCGCTGATCGCTGCAACCGCGATCGTCTGGACCGCAGATAGCCTCGCCGTATGGCTGCTATGCCAAGCGCTCGGCTATGATTTGCAGCTGCTGCCGCTGCTGCTCATCATGGGGATGTCCTGTTTGGCCGCCCTTATCCCAGCGGCACCGGCTAATATCGGCGCCCTGCAATTTGCCCTGGTTGAGGCCTTTATGTTTTTGCGCCTGCCCGATCCGGACCTCGGCGGGAATAGCCTGGCACTCTTGACCCAGGGCTGCTTCGTGATGAGTTGCATCCTGGTGGGGGGCGCCCTCTATGTCAGAGCCACGCTCGTAGCCGTGCGCCGACGAACGGGTTAATAGGCGATGGTCGTGATCTCCAGGTTCTTGTCGCCCGCCGGCCGCTTCCAGATCACGGTATCGCCGACTGAAGCGCCGACGAGCGCGCTGGCCAGCGGAGAGACCCAGCTGATCTTGCCGGCGGCCGGATCGGCCTCGTCCTCGCCGACGATGGCGAAGCGGCGCGTCTCGTCATCATCGTCCACCGTCGTGACCACTGCGCCGAAGGCGACCTTGTCGTGAGGCTGGGCTGCAGGATCGATGACGATGGCCCGATCGATGCGCTCCTGGAAATAGCGGATATCCCTCTCGACCGGCTTCAAATGTTCTTCCGCCAGAATGCCTTCGGGATGGGCCATCTGTTTGTGGCGCTGGGCCTGCAACTCGGCGAGTTGGGCCTGAAGTTGGGCCAAACCGGCCGGGGTGACATAGTTGGGGTGCGGGCTCTGCGGACGCTCCGGCAGCTCCTCGCCCGAGGTATTGGCGTCGTCTTCCTTGATGAAGGCCCGGCTCATGACCAAAGCATGGGTCCCGCGGCCGCTCCCGGCAAGAGGATTGTTGCCGGCGGCCAGATAAGATTAGATCGGCCGCCTAAGGTGCGAAGGGGGTCTCTCCATGTCAGCGGTCGAATGCGTACTTAAGATTCGTAGCATCCTGGGCGAGGGCCCCCTGTGGGATGAGGCCGAAAAGCGGCTCTATTGGCTCGATCTGCGCAAGCCGGCAATCTATCGCTTCGATCCCGCCACCGGAAAGAACAGCAAGATCAAGGCCTCACTCCGCGGCTATATCGGCGGGATGGTATTGCGGGCCAAGGGCGGGATGATGGCCGTGGACCAGCGCGGCATCTTCGCCCTCGACCCCAAAACCGGCCAGATGAGGCCCTTTGCCAAACCGGCCAAGGACATGCGCCAGCTCTGGTTCAACGATGCCAAATGCGACCGCCAGGGCAATCTCTGGACAGGCGTGGGCGACCGCAAGGAGGCGAAGCCGATTGGCGTCTTCTATCGCGTCGGACACAAGGGCAAGGTTACCAAGGTCGACAGCAAGTTCATCTGCCCGAATGGCCCGGCCTTCAGCCCCGATGGGCGCATCTGCTACTTCGCCGACAGCTATGCCTGCAAGATTTATCGCTACGACATAAACCCCGCAACCGGCAAGGTCGGGCCCCGCCATCTGTTCGCCGCTGTGCCGGAGGGACAGGGCGTGCCGGACGGCATGACGGTGGACGCTGAGGGCGGCGTCTGGTCCTGCCAGTGGGATGGGTGGCGCATCACCCGCTATAGCCCCGACGGCCGGGTCGATCGGGTGATCGATATGCCGGTCCCGCGGCCGACGGCGGTCGAGTTTGGCGGTGAGGATCTGGCGACCCTCTATATCACCAGCGCATCTGTCGATCTGAGCCGCGAGCAGTTGAAACAGGCGCCACTGTCCGGCAGCGTCTTTGCCTGCGACCCAGGCATGCGCGGTCTGGTGGAACCCCGCTTCGCAGGCTAGAACATCGAGCATGAGTGATACCTGCGATGTCGCCATCGTCGGCGGCGGGGTGGTCGGCAGCGCGATTGCCTATTTCCTGTTGGGCCAGACCCCGTTCAAGGGCCGCGTGGTGGTCATCGAAAAGGATTCCACATACGCCGACGCGGCGACATCGCGCTCGGTGGGCGGAATCCGCCAGCAATTCTCGACGCCCGAAAACATTTCCATGTCCACCTTCGGGGCGGCCTTCGTCAAAGGAATTGCCGCCTATCTGAGCGTGGACGGCGAGGCGCCCGCCGTTCCCTTCACCGAATGGGGCTATCTGTTTCTGGCAACACCCAGCGGCCTGGACATCCTGAAGGCCAATCACGCCACCCAGACCGGTCTCGGCGCCGATATCGCGCTGATGACCCCCGAACAGTTGAAGACACGTTTTGCCTGGCTCAATACCGCCGATCTCGCCGGCGGCAGTTTCGGGCAGCACAACGAGGGCTGGACCGACCCCTATAGCCTGCTGCAGGCTTTCAAGCGCAAAGCGCGATCCCTGGGCGCTACTTACCTGAACGACGAGGTCGTGGGCATCGAGCGCGCCGGCTCGCGTATCCAAGCGGTGCAATTGGTCAAGGGCGGGCGCCTTTCCTGCGGCAACTTGGTCGACAGTGCCGGCTATCACGCCCAAAAGATCGCGGCCATGGCCGGGATCGATTTGCCCATCCGACCGCGCAAGCGTTGCGTCTTCGTCTTCGATTGCAAAACGCCCATCGAGCGGGCGCCGCTGACCATCGACCCGATCGGCGTTTATTTTCGCCCTGAAGGCGCCAGTTTCATCTGCGGCGTGGCGCCGCCGGATGACCGGGATCCCGATTGCCTGGATTTCGACATTGACTACAACCTGTTCGAGGAAACGATCTGGCCGACCCTTGCCGAGCGCGTTCCCGCCTTCGAAAGCATTAAGCTCGCCCGCGCCTGGGCAGGCCACTACGACTACAATACGATTGACCAGAACGCGATTCTGGGGCCCCATCCGGATGTCGCGAATTTCTTTTTCGCCAACGGTTTCAGCGGCCATGGGCTTCAGCAATCGCCGGCCGCCGGCCGGGCGACCGCCGAGATGATTGCGTATGGCGCCTATCGCAGCATCGACCTGACCCGCTTCGGCTACGATCGCTTTGCCAAGGGGCGCCCCGTCATCGAATTGAACGTGGTCTAGCTTCCATGGGACAGTCACGCATGCCGAACATCGCTCTCGTTTCCGTCCTCTGTCAGGATCACCCCGGCCTGATCGCGGCCATCGCCGGTCGCCTCTTCGATATCGGCGCCAATCTGGGGGACACCACATTCGCCGTGCTGGGGGGTGCCGCCGAATTCAATTCGGTCTGCGACTTTCCCGACGACGTCCCGCTGACGAGCGTCGAAAAGGAACTCGGTCGCGTGGAGGAATTGGCCGGGGCCAAGATTTCGGTCACCGCCTTCGGGTATGAGCCGGTGCACGCCGAACAGGCCCATATCACCCACCGCATCGAGATCACCGGCACAGACAGCCCCGGCCTGATCGCCCGGCTGTCCGAAGTGTTCGTCCAATTCGGCGCGAATATCGTGCGCCTCAATTCCGAACGCCTGCCCGGCGCCGGCGATGCCCATTACATGCTGCGCATGGCGGTGTTCATTCCAACGGGCAAGGCCGGCACCTGCCTGGCGACCGTGGCCAATACCGCGGCCCAGCTCGCGCTGACCTGCCGCTGGGAGAAAGCCTAGGACGTAGCTACGGCTGCGGGCAGCTCAACGTCTTGCGCGCCTCGACATCGTCGGTGTCGTAGACCGTTCGATTGGCACATGCGCCGTTATAGCTTTGAACCTCGCGGTTGAGCGCGCTGGTGGCCTGTTGGAAGGCCGGCAACGCATTCTCGCGAATCTGCTGCTGCACGCGGGCGCGCAGATCGACGAGTTCCCTCAACTGATCCTGCGCCAGGGTGTCGGTAGGGCTCATGGTCGCTGTCATCTGGTCGATCTGGGCGGTCAGGCCCTTGACCTGACCGTTCCGCTCTTTATAGGCGGCTTCCTTGTCCGCCCGTGTTGCCCGCAATCCTGCGATCTTCTGTTCCTGGCAGACGCAGGCGCGAATTTCGGGCACCGTCAGCACCGGATTGGCCGGCTGGGCATGTGCCACCGGAGTCGGCAGCAGCGGAACCGCCAGCACCAGTGCCGCCAACCACCAATTCCCCGATTGTCTCGTTCCGCCCATCGCGCTGCTCCGTGCTCGAATCCATTCTCATCATATAGCGGAGTTATGGCAAACCCCCTGCTCATGGCCCCGGCCCGGGTACTGGCGCCAATCATCCGCCATTAAGCGGCGCACGCGTCGGTTTGGCAATCGAACTGGCCGGCGAACTGGCCGCCCTATAGCATGGCTATGCTGCAACAAGGGGACGTAGATGCGCATCGTCGTGCTGGGAGGGGGCGTGATCGGCGTCACCACTGCCTACTACCTGGCGGCGGACGGACATGAAGTCGTCGTCCTGGACCGCCAGAAGGCCGTGGGCCAGGAGACGAGTTTCGCCAACGCCGGGCTGATCGCGCCGGGCCATGTCTATTCCTGGGCCTCGCCCCGGGCCCCGATGATCCTGCTGAAATCCCTGTTTCGCGACGATACGGCGCTGCGCTTTCGCCTGAAGGCCGATCCGCGCATGTGGGCCTGGAGCCTGCGTTTCCTCGCCAATTGCACTGCGGCGCGCAATCGCGCCAATACGCTGCGCAAACTGTCGCTCTGCCTCTATAGCCAGAAGATGTTGGACGAGTTGCGCCGCGAGGCCGAGCTGGAATTCAACCGCATCGCCGCGGGCCTGCTCTATCTCTACCGCGACCCGGCTCATTTCCAGTCCGGTATCGCCAATATGGCCATGCTGAACGACAACGGAATGACGCTTCAGGCGGTCGATCCCGATCGCATCGTCGAACTGGAGCCCCAACTCGCCCCGGCCAAGGCCAAACTTGCCGGCGCCATCTATGCGCCCACCGACGAGAGCGGCGATTGCCTAAAATTCACCGAGCGTGTCGCCGTGGCGGCCGTCGGCCATGGCGTGGTCTTCATGTTCGACCACGACGTTCGACGCATCGAGGCATCGGGCGATCGGATCACGGGCGTAACGACCAACAAGGGTCGGATCGAAGGCGACGCCTATGTCCTGGCATTGGGCAGCTACAGCCCACTCCTGTCGCGCTCGCTGGGCGTGAACTTGCCGATCTATCCGATCAAGGGATATTCGCTCACCCTGCCCATCGAGGATCATTCCGGCGCGCCCGTGATCGGCGGGGTCGACGAGGCCAATCTGGTGGCCTATGCGCGGCTGGGCGACCGCTTGCGCCTGACGGCCACCGCCGATTTCGCCGGCTACGACGCCAGCTATGAGGCGGGCCATTTCGCCGGCATGCTGCGCGTCGCCCGCGATTTGTTTCCCACGGCCGCCGCCTATGACAAGCCCAGCTATTGGGCCTGTTTGCGCCCCATGACACCGGAAGGGACTCCAATCCTCGGGCGTTGCCGGGTGAAGAACCTATATCTCAATACCGGCCAGGGCCATATGGGCTGGACCATGGCGGCGGGTTGCGCGCGGATCGTCGCCGATATGATGAGCGAACGAAAGCCGGCGATCGATATCGCGGGACTTACTGTGGATCGCTACTAACCGGTCGTTCAGACGCGGAAGAGGCTGCCCAATCCCGCCATAGGTTCGCGATATCCGGCCAGGCGCAAGCAATGCCAGGCCATGGCATGATTGCTGGAGGTCACCGCCAGCCCCACTTCGCGCTCCAACTCTTCGGCGATGGTGGCCACGCGAAGACTGGTGCAGGAGACGAAGACCGCGTCGACCTTGTCGACGCTGACCAGTCGGCGCACGGCCTGCTTGATCGAATCCTGACTGATGCGGGCGACCTCGTTGTCGTTTTCGTGATTGAAGGAACCCATGACCGGCACCTCGACGCCGCGCGCCTCGATGAAACTGCGCAGCATCTGGTTTACCTCCTCGATATAGGGTGTCAGTAGCGCAATCCGCTTGGCGCCCAGCGCCTTGAACCCGGCGATGGCGCCGGTGATCGGCGTGGTGCAGGCGACGTCCGGCCGCGCCTCGCGTATGCGGGCGAAGACATTACCCTCGCCGATCACCACGGTGCCGGAGGTGCAGCCATAAGCAACCACATCCAGTTTGATGCCAGGCAGAATCACACCGGCCGCCGCGGCCATGCCTTTTTCCATTTCGGCCAAAGTGGTCGGATTGATCTCGGCGGCGTTGCGGATGCGGGTTTCGTAGAAGGAGACCCCGTCAATGGCCATCATTTTGCGGAACTCGTGCTCGATCGTATGGTCGGTCGCCAGCACGATAAGGCCGATCGCGGCCCGGTGCGCGATCCCCTGGTCGAGGGTGAAGGGAATCTGGGTCAGGCTCTTGGCCTCGCCCGACGAAACCCGACGCAATGCCGATTCATTCATCTTTTGCTCCTCGATTTTGCCCGCCGACGATTGAATTATAATTATATTGCATAATGGACCACAGGAGGAGTCGACGATGCACCCGATGGTTTGGATGGTGGCGGCCCTGTCCATGAGCTTGTTCGCGGCCGTGGGCGCGCGCGCTGAGGATTCAATGCAATTGGCCGTGGTCAGCTATGGAAAGATACCGGCCGGCGCTGCTTTCCAGACAGAGTTGGTGGAAAACAGCGAACTCGCCAGCCAGGTGGAGGCGCGCCTGAAAAAGGCGCTGGCCGATCGCGGCTTCAATCCGGCCGCCGATGGCGGGTATATGATTTCCATTGCGGCGGACCGCACGGGGGGCGCAACCAGTCTCTCGGTCGGCAATGGCCAGCAGAGCAACGCCCAGGTCAACATTAATATCAATACCGGCCAGAACAATCTTCTGGGTGGGGCCACTCAACCGGCTACCAAGATCGGGCGCGCCTATCGCATCACGCTGGCGATCTATGACCGCGGCACGGGCCGATATATCTGGAGGGCCGAAATCACGGACAATAAGCCGGATGTGGATCCGGCCGCGGCGACCGGACCCATGGTGGAAAAGCTTGTAAGCGCTCTGGAGAAATCCGTCCGTCCCGCCAATTGATCGGGCGGGCCTAAACTTTCGAATACACGATTCCGGTGAAGGTCAGCATGCCCAGGATCGTGATCAGCGCGCCCGCTGTCGTGACAGGCTCGAAGGCAGGCATGCCCGCCATCAGACCGTAGACTCCCACGCACAGCAGCACCGCGCCGACATTGGCGATGCAAAAATGCGCCAGCGCCAGCTTGTTTTGACTCGCCGCCGGGTATTGGCGATAGACCAACGCGTAAAGCGCCATCGACGCCCAACCGACCAGATTGAGATGGGCATGGGTCGGCATCTGCGAGTGGTCCTGGGTCATTCCCATGACGATACCCAAGACCATGGCCACCAAGGCGTAGATCACGGCGATGCGCAGAAACCAGCGGTCGATATTAGGCATGATTTGAGTTCCCCCTGTCGCGAATCAAAACGGCGGTGATGTTAAAACATCTCGGGTCCATAGGTATAGGGTTGTTGCCGCGTATCGCGAAAACCGGCAGATTGCCGACCGCTATCCAATCCAATCGACCGCTTCTGACAAGGAAACCATCGCGTGGCAGTAAACGAGACCTGCGGCCAGTCCGCCATTGCCTTTCTCGAGGCCCATGGCGTCGACACCGTCTTCGGGATTCCGGGCGTGCATACGCTGGACTTCTACAAGGGCCTCGCCGGCAGCAAGATCCGCCACATCGGCGTGCGCCATGAACAAGGGGCGGGCTTCATGGCGGATGGATACGCCCGCGCCTCAGGCAAGCCGGGAATCTGCATCCTGATCACGGGGCCCGGCGTCGTCAACGCCGGAACCGCCATCGGACAGGCCTTTTCCGATTCCGTGCCCTTGCTGGTCTTGAGCAGCGTCAATAGCCGCGACGATCTGGGCAAGGGCCGCGGCCAATTGCATGAAATCACCGATCAGCAGGCGGTCATGGCGCCGCTGACCGCCTTTAGCCGCACCGTCATGAAGGCCGAGGATCTGCCCCAGGCGATGGCCGATGCCTATGCGGTGTTCGAGACTGGCCGGCCGCGCCCGGTCCATATCGAAATCCCGCTCGACGTGCTGGCCGGCCCCGGCATTGCTGCGGTGGATACGCGCGGCCGGCGTCAACGTCCCATCGCCGAACCCGCCGCTATTGCGGCCGCAGCCAGGCTGATCGACGAGGCCAAACGGCCGGTCGTCATCGCCGGCGGTGGCGGCGTCGACGCGGGTCTTGCCCTCAAGGCCTTTGTCGAAAAATCCGGCGCCGTATTGATTCCAACCGTCGCCGGCAGAGGCACGGTCCCCGACGATCACCCGCAGAGTGTCGGCGCCACCCTAAGCCAGGGCCCCACGCAGAAATTTCTGAGCGAGGCCGATCTGGTGATCGCGGTGGGCACTGAGCTTGCCGAAACCGATCATTGGACGGCCAGGCTTCCCATCCGGGGAAAGCTGATCCGCATCGATCTCGATGCCCGCACGCTGACGCGCGATTACAGGCCCGATGTGGGCCTGCTGGCCGACGCCGGCGCGGCGCTGCGCGCGCTCACCGCGGCGATCGCCAAGCGCCCGAACCCGAATCCCAAAGTGGTCGCAACCGTGCGAGCGGCCAGCGCCGCGGAATGGCCGGCGCTGCAGCAAAAACATCTCAAGGTCCTGGATGCGCTGCGCGCCGCCCTTCCCGACGACGGCATGGTCGCCTCCGACATGACCCAGATCGCCTATACGGCCAATATCCATTTCACCTGCCGCCATCCGCGCACATGGTTCCACCCCCTGGGGTTCGGCACCCTCGGCTATGCCCTGCCCGCAGCCATCGGTGCCAAGATTGCCAAACCAGACCGCGCCGTTGTGGCGCTCGCCGGCGACGCCGGCCTCCTGTTCACAGTGCAGGAGATGGCGACCGCAGCCGAACTTGGCCTGGCGCTGCCGATCCTGTTGTGGAACAACGACGCGCTGGGCCAGATCGCCGGTGACATGGTGGGACGCGGAATTCCCGAAATCGCGGTCAAGCCCCGCAATCCCGATTTCCAGGCTCTGGCACGGGCCTTCCACTGCCATGCCCAGCGGCCTGAAAGCCTCGCGGGCATCGCGCAAGCGCTGAAGGATGCCTTCAAGGCGGATCGCCCGACCTTGATCGAGGTCCATCAGAACGCGGCCTTTCTTGCTTAGCTGAGATTTCGCCGCGGTCATGGCGGTGCTAGATTGGACCATGGTCGGGGGTCCCGCAGGTCGATTTCCATGAGCCGTTCGGGCGGGGCTGAACCCAAAAATCGGCCGCGCATCGGCTTGGCTCTGGGCGGCGGGGTGGCACGCGGCTGGGCCCATATCGGCGTGTTGCATGCCCTCGGGCGGGCCGGCATCCGACCGGACATCGTCTGCGGCACGTCCATCGGCGCGCTGGTCGGCGGCGTGCACCTGGCCGGCAAGCTCGACGTGCTTGAGCGTTGGGCCCGCTCCCTCAGCAAGCTGAAGATCGTCACATACCTCGATTTCCGGGTGGCCGGCGGCGGCATGATCGGCGGCAACCGCCTGATGGCCGCAATGCGCCACCAAATGGGCGATATCTCCATCGAGGATCTGCCGGTGCCCTACACCTGCGTCGCGACCGACCTGGTCACGGGCCATGAGGTCTGGCTCAGTCGCGGCAATCTCGTCGACGCCTTGCGCGCATCGATCTCTCTGCCCGGCATATTCTCGCCCTCCGAGCTAGATGGGCGCTGGCTGATCGACGGGGCTCTGGTCAATCCCCTGCCCGTCTCCGTCTGCCGAGCCATGGGGGCGGAAGTGGTGATTGCGGTCAACCTGAATGCTGATCTGCTTGGCCGAACCCGGGCGCCGGGCCAGCGCATCCCGCGCGCGGCGGGGTTCGACCTGCTGAATGAACTGCCCATGGCCGGCCAACAGGCGCCCAACCGACTGAGCGGCTGGCTGAAGAGTATTTTCGGGCGCGAGCACGATGCCCCCAGCTTGTTCGGCGTCATGGTTCAGTCGCTCAACATCATGCAGGATCGCATCACGCGCAGCCGGCTCGCTGGCGAGCCGCCCGACGTTTCGATCACGCCCAAGCTTGGCCATATCGGCCTGCTGGAATTCCATCGCGCGGAGGAGGTGATCGCCGAAGGTGCCGCCGCCGCCGAACGCGCGCAGGGCGAATTGGTCGAGGCGATCGCGGTCTTCGAGAGCACGCCGGGCTAGAGCAAGATCGGATCAGTTTGAATCAAATTTATCCGCGAATATTGCTCTAATTCGCCGAATTAGCGCCTGATCGTCTCAAGCCGCTTCGGTTATATTCCGTTATGCAGAAATTGCCAGGCGGCGGCGATAAGCGAACCGAGCAAAAGCACAGCGCTGGCCAGGGAGGCCACGGCAAAACCAAACGTGCGCCGCTGCGGATCGCGGTTGTAACTGACGGCATAGACGACTCGACCCGCGATCCAGGCAATTCCGAGTAAACTCGCCCAGAGCGGCGCGATGTAAAGCGAGAACAGCCAAAGACCGGGCAGGAAGATGACAAGCTGTTCGCCGGTATTGGCGTGGATTCGGAAGGCACGCTCGAAGGCGGGATGTCCGGTGGTCGCCGGGGCAAGAATGTTGTATTTCGCACGTTCGGTGGCCACGCGTGTGAACAGGACAACGTAAAGCAGCAAGGCAAGACAGGTCACGATGGCAGTCAGGTTCGACATGATCGGGTATCTTTCCCAGCGGTTTCGGCGAGGCGGCGTCGCGAGCGAGTGTCGCAGCCGGCGGCAGGCCTGGCAACGAGGGCGCGCTGCATGGTTCTTTTTCGTCGCGATAGCCTTGAGTGCAACGAACTTGGCCCGGGCCGATACCGATACCGGCATCGCCGATATTAAGCAGGGTCACTACGTGAAGGCCATCGCCGAGTTGAAGCCCGAGGCCGAGGCGGGCGATACCCGCGCCCAGACAAATCTTGCCTCGATTTATTATTACGGCCTCGGCATCTCCGCCAATTTCGCGAAGGCGCTTCAGTGGTATCGCGCTGCCGCTCTCCGGGGCGATCCCGACGGCCAAATGGGCATGGCCATTCTATATGCCCAGGGGGCGGGCGTTCCGGCCGATCTTGCCATCGCCCATATGTGGCTGACGCTTGCCCTCGATGGCCTGCCGCAGGGTCCTGATCGCGAGCGGGTGCGCCTTGATCGCGACGGCATCGCCGAGCGCCTGAGCGCGGCCCAACTCCAAGAATCGGCCAGCCTGGTGCGGGCCTGGTACAAGAACCACCAAGCACCCTGAGACAGGAGATGCTGTGGGGCCCCGTGAGGGCAAATCCATGGAACTCATCCTGAGGCTGTCGGAGGATGAAGATGCCCCCGCGCCGCGGCGCTATCCGGCTCAGCTCTTTGAGGTATACTTTCCTTCTGGGGGCGTTGATATTCGTCGCATTGCGACCAGGAGGGGCAATGGAGTTTCCGCAATGGTTCCCGTTTCGCCGCCCGTAGAAATCGTTTCGCCCTTCGTCCGGGAGCTGTTCGCCTATTGGCAGCGCCGAAGCGCCGGCCGCTTGGCGCCCCGGCCCCGCGATATCGAACCCGGCGATATCAAGCGCCTGCTGCCCTACATCTGCATTTCCGACGTCATCGCCGAGCCGTTCGACCTCCGCTACCGTCTGGGCGGGACCGCGGTGGTCGAAACCTCAGGCTATGATTTCACCGGACAGTTCTTGCATGAAATGCCGGTGACGACAGGCATGGAGCATTGGAAGAAGCACTACGTCCGGGTGGTCAACGAGAAGCGGCCGTTCTACGGCCGCTATCGAGGGAACTTGGGGCCCGACCTCGCTCGCCATGTCGATCATGGCGCCTTCCCGCTGTCGAGCGATGGCGTAGTCGTTGATCGGATTATCGAAATCGAGGACTGGAGCGAGATTCGCGGCGTAGTTCTGACCGGGCTCGATCTTCCCATCTGGCAGTTCGAACCGCTTCCCGGCAGACGGATCGCAGAAAAATTGTCGCCCGACATCGACGCAACCCTTGCGCGGCGGCCTGGCGAGAGCAGCGCATAGCCGCACAATCAAATCTGCACGTGATAAAGACGCCGGCGCCCGTGGGATGGTGGCGCCATGCCCACAATCACTCCGCCCTCGGCCAGCGACCTGTCGGCCGAAGCCTGCGGCTTAGTCTCTGGCGGCCCAGCGCCGATTGTCGAGGGCATTCTGGACGTCGATGACGATCAAAATGCGATCTTGGCCGGAAATACCTTCACATTGCCGCCATGGCGGGGATCAGACGACGCACGACGATAGCCGCCATATCCGCGGCGGCCGGCAGAAACGCCGCGAAATCGATATGGCTCTCTTCGCCTGCCAGATCGCTGAGACAGCGCACGACAACGCAAGCCGCGCCGAATCGCTCGCTGACCTGGGCGAGAGCGGCGCCCTCCATTTCCACGGCTTGGCCCTTGAACTCGTTGACGAGACGATCGCGGGTTGCGGCGCAGTTGACGAACTGGTCGCCGGAGAGGATGCGGCCCAGGTGGATGCGGCTCGGTCTTGTGGAACCGCCCGCCATGGCGAAGGGCGGCAGGCGAAGATCGGCGATCGCCTCGGCAACGGCCTGGCGCAACCGGGGCTCGAGTCGAAAGGCTGGACGTTCGCGAGCCTCGCCGATGGGCGTGTGGCCGGGGCGGAACGGCTTCAATCGGCCGGCGACCATGGCGCCATAGTCGTGCTGGATCAATTCCTCGGCGATGACGATATCGCCGATGGAAAGTTCGGCATCGAGGTTGCCCGCCACGCCGGAGAAGATCAACCCGCGGCAACCGAAGCGGTCGAGCAGCAAGCCCCCCACCAAGCCCGCCGCTACCTTGCCGACGCCCGCCTCGGCCAGTACTACGGGATGATCGTCGATCCGACCGCTGCGAAAGTGAAACCCGGCGATCCTGACGTCGCCGGCGGGATCGAGGGCGGCACCCAGGCTGCCCATCTCCTCCGGCAGCGCTGAGAGAATGCCCAGCGGCGCTATTTGAGCGGTCATCGGGCCCTCACGGTCGGCTATAGATCAACAGAACCACCGCGCCCTCGGCGCTGCCGGCGGTGTGCATGGCGCCCGGCGCGCGGCAGGCGTAGTCGCCGGCCCGAAGCGTGCGGTCCTGATCGTAAAATGACCCCGAGAGCACATAGATCTGCTCCATCTCTTCATGGGCGTGGAGAGGAGACCAGGCCCCGGGGTCGATTTTCATCAGGCAGGTTCGCTCGCCCCGCGCCGGATTCTCGTAAAGGGGCTTTATCCAGAACTTGTCGCCATCGGGCTGCCAATCCGCGGCTGCAAGATCGAGATAGACCGAGCCGCTTATGGGTGGAATCACGGCCTTGCCGGCCTTGGCATCTGCATTCTTCGTCATTCCCACTCTCCCTACCCACTCTTCAGTCCCGCCGAAGACGGTTCAAGTCAATGCGGTAGCCCCTCGAACGCGGCGCCCTCCGCAAATCCCGCCTCGGTCAATTCTCTGTTTAGGTTCGCCAGCAGCGGCGCCGCCAGCATCGTCAAAGGCGGGCGAACGATTGCCCAATCCGCGGCACCGCTCGCTCCTGCAAACAGCCCCTTGATCGCCGGGATGACCGGAACTTTCTCCATCGCCTGGCGGATGGCGCCGACCCGGTGCTGCATCTCGGCGGCCGATTTGTCCTGGCGGCGGATGGCATCGATGAGGGCCCGGATCATGACGATGTTCATATTGGCGCTGGCGCTGATGCAGCCGGCCGCGCCCAGCGCCATGCCTTCCAACAAGCGGGATTCCGTCGCGGGAAAGATCGTCATCTGGGGAAAGGCCTTGAGGATGGCTTTCGTACCCTCCCAATTTCCCGAGCTGTCCTTGATGCCGACGACGGTGTCTGGATATTTGCCCAGCAGGCGCTCGATGACGCCAAGCCCCAGCGGCACGCCCGACATCTGGGGGATGTGATAGAGATAGACACGCAGGCGGGAATCGCCGACCCGTTCGATGGTTTCAGAATAGGCGGCTATCAGGCCGTCGTCGGAGACGTTCTTGTAGTAAAACGGCGGCAGCATCAGAACGCCAGCGCAGCCCAATCCCACCGCATGGCGCGTGAGTTCCACAGTCTCGGGCAACGCACTAAGCCCGGTACCGGGCAAGAGCTTCGCCGGCGCGATGCCTGCCTCGACCAGCTTCGCCAACAAATCCTTCCGCTCGGCCAAGCCGAGCGAAGTCGCCTCGCCGGTGGTCCCGAACACCGCCAACCCGTCGGCGCCATGATCGAGGAGCCATCGGCAATATGCAGCAAATCGCGTCGCATCCGGTGCGAGCCGCCGATCGAACGGCGTCACCGCCGGAACCAGCACCCCTGATAAAGATCCGTTCATGGATTTCAACCTGACCTTCTATCCCCGCGGCGCCGGCTGGGCCAGCAACTCCCGCACGGATTTTTGCAGGAAGGCGAAATCCTCGGGATTGGTCTTGGGGCTGCCTGCGCGATGGCCCCAGATGGAGGGAATGGGGCGAAGTTCGGCCCGCAACATCTGGGCCACCTCGCGACGGTTGTCCTCGACGGTGAAATAGAGGTCGGTTTCACCGGGCATGACGAGAGCCTGGGCGCGGATCGCGCCCAGCGCCTTCTTGAGATTGCCGCCGTAAAGCTCGTTGGCGCTGATATCCGCCTGCTGCCACGTCCAGAGCATGGCGAGCAGATCATTGGCATCGCGGGCGAAGCCCCCCTCCCAATCGACGATCAGAAAATCCTCGAGCGAGGAGTAGCCGAGCTTGCGCCAGAGTTCCTCGCGGTAAAAGGCCTGGGAGAGACCCCAGCCGGCGTAGACCCGGGCCATGGCCCGCTTGCCCCGCACAGGCGGCGTGGCGAACCAGCCGTCCTGCCAAGCCTGGTCGGCGGTCAGCGCCGCCTTCACGCCTTCGAGAAAGACGAAGTTATGGGGCGTCGTCTTGGCCGACCCACAGACGGGCGCGATCCGTTCGACTATGTCGGGAAACAGCGCGCCCCAATGAAAGGCCTGCTGCGCGCCCATGGAAAAACCGTAGACCAGCGCCACTTTGGCGATGCCGAAGATTTCACGCAGCAGGCGTTGCTGGATGCGCACCTGATCGGTCATGGTCAATTGCGGATAGCGCCCGCGGTCATAGGGCGGTGGCGTATTGCTGGGCGAGGAGGACAGCCCGTTGCCAAACTGATTGGGGATGATGATGAAATATTTCGTCGGATCCAGAATCTTGTCCGGCGCGATCAGCCACTCGGTGTCGCCATGCTGTGCCCCATATGAGGTCGGGTAGACGATGACATTGGATTTGTCCGCATTCAGCGTTCCATAGGTCTTATAGGCGAGCCGCGCCTTGCGATAGGTGAGGCCGGATTGCAGCACCACATCGCCGGCCTCGAAAATCTGACAGTCGTTCACGGGGGAAATCCTTCAAGTAAAGTGAGTGCGCCGGAGACTTCGGGAAGCTCGTGACACTGTCAATCACCTTTTGACGCCACACCCCCGCCGGGCCGGTTCAACCATTCCGGCGGCGCTTCTCCCGAGGCTTCTTCCCCTGCGAGTTGGGAACGTTCAGGCCCCGCTGGAGCAGAGATTCCCAAGCCTTTTCAGCATCATCGACGATTTCGAACAGGGCCAGATCCGCCACCGACACCATGCCATTGTCGAACAGCGCCCTGAAGTTGATGACGCTTCGCCAATAGGCGCGGCCGAACAGCACCACCGGCAGGGGCGACGCCTTCTGGGTCTGCAGCAGGGTCAAGATCTCGAACATCTCGTCCATGGTGCCGAAGCCGCCGGGAAACACTGCCAGCGCATTGGCGCGCATGGCCAGATGCATCTTGCGCATGGCGAAATAATGGAACTGAAAGGTAAGCTCGGGCGTGGTGTATCGGTTGGGCTCCTGCTCCAGGGGCAGGCTGATGTTGAATCCGATGGCCGGTGCGCCCACGTCGGCCGCGCCGCGGCAGGCCGCCTCCATGATCCCGGGACCGCCGCCTGTGGCAATCACGTTGTCGCGCAGGCCATGATCGCGCGTGAGCGCGCCGCCGCGCTGGGAGACGATGCGCCCGAACGCCCGCGCCTGCTCGTAATAGGCCGACAGACGCAGCCGTCTGCGCGCTTGCCGGCGCTCGCTAGTGCCGCGGGCAATCCGCATTTCGCTCTCGGCCTGCTCGCGCGCGGGAATGCGCGCGCTGCCGAAGCAGACAATCGTCGAACGGATGCCGGCATCGCGCAGAGTCAGCTCAGCCTTTTCGTATTCCAGCGCGAAGCGAACGCCGCGCAATTCGTCGCGCAGCAGGAAATCCGTATCCTGGACCGGCAGGGTATAGCTCTTCGATTGACGCTGAAGGCTGTTGGTCTTGGGCGACGCCGGATAAGGCGGAACGACACGCAGCGGCGGCAAGGCTATCGGCGGGGCGGTTGTCTTGCCGCCCGCCTGGCCCAGTTCCAGCACCGTGGGCCGTTGGGACGTCAGGGCCCTCGCTTCTTTGCGCTTTGCCATCGCCGACACCCGCTTTTCTTGCGCTTCATCGGGGCGATGATACACGGAAATTCGCTAGGTGCCCTTGGCTGTCGCCGCCGCTTGCGAGACCGACCACCAGCGCCGAAGCGCCACCAGAGCCCAGATCGCCTCCACGAGGCCGAACGGCCAGGCGCCCTGCAGGAATCCGTAGATCGAGCCCAAGGCGCAGGCGATCGCAAAGGCGAAGATAAACCAGCGGCTGCGATTCTCGAGCGCGTAGCAAATCAGCATCGCGCTCACGGCAAACAGGCCGAATAGTGTCAACCGATCCAATTCTCATTCCTCCCACTCCAATGTATCGAGCGCTGAGCCTAATTGGTCCCTTCCGATCCCGCACGAAGATTGCGGCACGGCGTTCGCCGCACCCCGCACCGAACGAAAACTCTAAAGCTCGGCTTTCACGCCACACAATTATTTCTGCGTTGTTGGCCGACAGGCGATCGCTAGATTGATGGCGTGCCTTCGACCTATGGCACCTCTGGTCCAGATCGACCCGCGGCAATTTGACGAAAGCAGCTTGCGCCGCGTCACCAAACGCTAAAGCGCCACGAATGTCCTTCGTGGTCTCGGTCGCAACCGCAAGGAGATGACAATGCCAACGACCCCTCGACCCTCTGTCCGACGATCCTCGAACCCGCGGCTCTGTCGACCCGACATCGGCTGAAGCCTCGGCGACCCGCCAGCCTTGCACGAGTGGGCGGGATCGATGCCGACGCCAACTAACTTCATCGTCATTGTTCAACCGTGACGCGGTCGCTTGCCCGCGAGCGCCGCGCCTTGAGGAGAAAACGCATGTCTATCATTCGCCGTCTTGCTGCAGCCGCCATCGTCGGTCTCAGCCTCGCCTCCCTGGCATCGGCCGCTCGGGCCGAGGACCAGACCGTCACCATCGCCTATCAGACCGGCTTCTCGCCCTGGACGCTTGCCGTCGCCTCCGGGGAACTCGAGAAGATTCCGGGCTGGCACGTCCAGTTCCGGCGTTTCAATTCCGGCGCCGAGATTTTCGCGGCAATCGCCTCCGGTGACGTTCAGATCGGTGAAGTCGGCTCCAGCCCCTTCGCCGCCGCCAGCAGCCGCGGAATCGACGTCAAGGCCGTTTATATCAGCGGTGCCGCCGGCCAGGACGAGGCCCTTGTCGTCCGCAATGGCGCCGGCATCAACACGCTCGCCGATCTAAAGGGCAAGCGCCTGGCTGCCGCACCGGTCTCGACCGACCACTACATGCTGCTCAGCACCCTGAAAGAGGAGGGCATCAAGCCGGGCGAAGCCACCGTCCTTGCGATCCCCCAACCCGAAATCGTCGCCGGCTGGCAGCGCGGCGACATCGATGCCGCCTTTGTCTGGGACCCAGCCCTTGGCACCTTGCTGCAAAGCGGCAAGGTGCTGCTGACGGCCCAGCAGGCTGCCCAGCGCGGCGCCGTAACCTTCAGTGCCTTGGTTTCCACAAGCAAGCTGATCGATGCCAATCACGCCGCGGTCCAGCAGTTCGTCAACATCGTGGACAAATACTACCGCGACTTCGAGACGACCCCGGGCCATTGGACCCCGGACTCCGACAACGTGAAGCGGCTGTCGCAGTTCACGGGCGCCAGAGCCAATGACATCGCCGCCCGGCTCAAGGTGTCCGTCTTCGTTCCGGCCAATGAGCAGGCAGGATCGAACTGGCTGGGCGGCGACGCCCATAACGGCATCGCCAAGGTCCTGGCCTCGACGGCCGATTTCCTGAAGGAGCAGAAGAAGATCAATCTGGTGCTCGACAGTTACGCTCCGTTCACGGACGCGAGCTTCGTGCGCGCCGTCCTGGCTTCGAACTAGCCGAAACCGAACGACGGAACCCGGCCATGGCCTTGGTCGTCGAACGAGCGAGCGTGGTGTTCGAAGGGCGCAAAGGCGCTGCCGTCCATGCGCTTGCCGACGTCTCGCTCACCATCCCGAACGGCGCCTTCGTCGTGGCATTGGGCGCTTCGGGATGCGGCAAGACGACCTTGCTCAATGCCATGGCCGGGTTCCTCGTTCTCTCCGAGGGCCGCGTCAGCCTGGACGGACGGCCAATTATGGGGCCGGGGCCAGATCGCGGCGTGGTCTTCCAGAAAGATACCCTCTATCCCTGGCTGAATGTGCTGGACAATGTCGCCTTCGGCTTGAAGCTGCAAGGCGTCGATCGAGCCACGCGCGAGCGTCGGGCCAACGAATTGCTGGCGCTGGTGGGGCTGGAAGGCTTCGCCCGGGCCGCGCCCTACGAGCTTTCCGGCGGCATGCGCCAGCGGGTCGGCTTAGCCCGCGCGCTGGCGCCGGAGCCGGACGTGCTGCTGATGGACGAACCGCTCGGTGCCCTTGATTCGCTTACCCGCGAAACCATGCAGGAACTCATCGTCGAGGTCTGGGCTCGCACCAAGAAGCGCATCTTCTTCATCACCCATTCTATCGAGGAAGCATTGTTCCTGGGCACCGAGGTGATTGTCATGTCGCCCAGCCCGGGTCGTATCGTGAAACGCTATAGCCTCAACTTCGTGGGTCGCTTTGCCGCCGCGGGCGACGCAAGAGCGGTCAAGTCCGACCCGCGATTCATCGAATTGCGCGAAGAGATTCGCGATCTCATCCACGAAACCGGAACCCAGAGCCATGGTCGCACTCGCTCCGCTGTCAGCGCCTGACGAAACCCGCCTGTCGTACCGCGAGCCGGGTCGGCCGACGCCGGCCCGGCCAGCGAACGCGCCGGTAGGTCGTAGCCTTTTCATCAGTATTGGCGCGACTGTCGCCTTGCTCGGGCTCTGGTATCTCATTTGCCGGTTTAAACTCGTGCCGCCGCTGTTCCTGCCCTCGCCGATCGACGTCCTGCGGCAGTTCGTGGCGCTGTCCGTCGATGGCTTCGCCGATGCGACGTTGCTCCAGCACGCTTATACGAGCCTGACGCGGGTATCGATCGCCTTCATCGTCGCCGCCAGCACGGCGGTCCCCCTCGGCCTGGCCATGGGCGTCAATCGTTGGGTAAAGGGCGTCTTCGATCCGCCGATCGAGCTTTACTGGCCGATTCCGCCGCTGGCTTATCTGCCGCTTGTCATCATCTGGCTCGGAATCGGCGAAGTCGCAAAGATATCGATCATTGCGCTCGCCATGTTTGCCCCGCTCGTCATCTCCGCCCAGGCGGGCGTGCGTTCCATCTCGGTCGGCCATATCCAGGCTGCGCTATCGCTCGGCGCCTCGCGCCGCCAGGTATTCATGCATGTGATTGCCCCCGGTGCCTTGCCGGAGATTCTGACCGGCGTGCGCATCGCCATCGGCGCCGGCTGGTCGACCCTGGTCGCCGCCGAGCTGGTTGCCGCGACCCGCGGCCTCGGATTCATGACCCTCTCGGCGGCCGAGTTCCTGGTCACCGACGTGGTCTTCGTCGGCATTTTCACGATTGCCGCCTTCGCCCTCGGCTTCGTCTTCGCCGTGCGCGCGCTTGAGCGCTGGCTTACCCCCTGGAAAGGCCGGGAGTAATCCCACCCACCCCCGCAAACGCAACGGAGAGTCACGATGGAATTGTTCTGGTTCCTGCCCACCGCCGGCGACGGCCGCTACCTCGGCACTGAATATGGCGGGCGCGAAATCACGCCGGCCTATCTGAAACAGATCGCGGTCGCCGCCGATGAGCTGGGCTACGCCGGCATGCTGCTGCCCACCGGTGCCAGCTGCGAGGATTCCTGGATCCTGGCGGCCGCATTGCTGCCCCAGACTCATCGCCTGCGATTCCTCGTGGCCGTACGCCCGGGATTGCAGACGCCAACCGTGGCCGCCCGGATGTCCGCAACCCTCGATCGCGTGTCGGGCGGACGCCTGTTGATCAATGCCGTCACCGGCGGCGATCCGGTCGAACTGGCCGGCGACGGAATCTTCCTGGCTCATGACCAGCGCTATGACCTCACCGAGGAATTTCTCGACGCTTGGCGCCGCCTGCTGCGAGGCGAGACGGTTGACGCCGAGGGCGCTCACATCCGGCTGAAGGCCGCGCGATTGTTGTTCCCCCCGGTGCAGACACCCTATCCGCCGCTGTATTTCGGCGGCTCGTCGCCCGCGGGCATTGCGGTGGCCGCGCGCCATTGCGATGTCTACCTCACTTGGGGCGAACCGCCGGTTATGGTCAAGGAGAAGCTCGACCAGGTCCGCGACGCCTTCGCCGCCCAGGGCAAGGTGCCGCGCTTCGGCATGCGCCTTCACGTCATTGTGCGCGAAACCGACCAGGCAGCCTGGGCCGCCGCCGACGATCTGATCCGCCACGTCGACAGCGCGACCATCCGCGCCGCCCAAGATCGCCTCGGCCGGCAGGATTCCGTTGGCCAGCAGCGCATGATCCAGCTCCACCGCGGGCTTTCCGACCGGCTGGAGATCTACCCGAATCTCTGGGCCGGCGTCGGGCTGGTGCGCGGGGGCGCCGGTACGGCGCTCGTCGGCGGACCGAGCGCGGTCGTCGAGCGGCTCGAGGAATTCGCCGAACTGGGCATCGATACCTTCATCCTGTCCGGCTACCCCCATCTCGAGGAAGCGCATCGGACGGCCGAGCTGGTGTTTCCGCGGGTCAAGCTCGATCACCCCTTCGCCGATCGCGGGCCGCGCCGCGCCCAAACCTTGCGCGGCGAGTTCGTCGCCAACGGTTCCCTGCCCCAGCGCGCGGCGGCGGCGCAGTAAGGCAAAGACCAACAGACAAGGAGGACTTAACAATGTCCCTCACGTTCGTCGATCTCCACTCCCCTGCTGCGGCAAACGCCGATTTCAGCGAGACGCGCCTGACACCCGGCTTCGTCGCCGAAATCAAAGGCCTCGATCTGGCAGAGCCGCAGGACGACAGCGTAATCGCCCAACTGCGCAGGGCCCTGGCTCGAAACAAGCTTCTGCTGTTCCGCGACCAGGCCCTCAGCCCGCGCCAGCAGCGCGATTTCGCCGCCCGATTCGGTGCACTGCATCGCCATCCCCTGATTCCGGACCATGATGAGCAACCCGAGATCATCGTCCTGGAATACGACGCCGAACGCCGGGCGAAGGATAATGACTGGCATACCGACGTCACCTTCATCGAAACGCCGCCGCTGGGCTCGATCCTTCATGCCGTGATCATTCCGGAGGTCGGGGGCGACACCATCTTCGCCGATCTCGGCGCCGTTTATGCCGGACTCTCCGCTCCCTTGCGGGATTTTTTGGCCGGTCTTCGAGCCCGCCACGACTTCGCCAAGAGCTTTCTCAGCGAGGATTACGCGGGCCCGGCCGATCGCGAGAAATGGGACCGGACGCGCCGCACCCATCGCCCTGTCAGCCATCCGGTGGTGCGCAGCCATCCGGAGACCGGCGAGAAAGGCTTGTTCGTCAACGAAGGATTCACGCTGGCTATCGAGGGCTTGGCGCGCGACGAGAGCGACGCCCTGCTGACATTTCTTTTCCAGCACAGCCGAAAACCCGAATTCACCTATCGCCACAGATGGCGAGCCGGCGACGTGCTGTTCTGGGATAACCGCATCACCCAGCATTACGCCGTGGCCGATTATTGGCCGAACCGTCGCCGGATGCATCGGGCGACGATTCTTGGCGATCGGCCGGTCTGATGTCACAACCAAATTCGGCCGCAGCCCTTCTGGAGCCTGTCACCCTGGGCCCGATCCGCTTGCGAAACCGCATCGTCATGGCGCCCATGACCCGCAACCGGGCCGATACGCGGGATGCGCCGTGGAGTCTAAACGTCGAGTATTATGGCCAGCGCGCCTCGGCCGGGCTGATCGTCACCGAGGCATCGCAGATTTCGCCTCAGGGGAAAGGCTACCCGGGCACGCCGGGCATATATTCCGAACAGCAGATCGCCGGCTGGCGCCGGGTCGCCGACGCCGTGCATCGCGACTGCGGGCGCATCTTTCTGCAGCTTTGGCATGTTGGCCGGATCTCTCATCCCTCGCTGCAGCCCGATAGCGCCCTCCCCGTCGCGCCCTCGGCGATACAGCCCGCCGGCCAAGCCATGACGGCCGAAGGGGCGAAGGATTTTGTGGCGCCCCGGGCGCTCACCACGGAGGAAATTCCAGGCATTGTCGCCGATTTCCGCCGGGGCGCCGTCAATGCCCGGCGAGCGGGCTTCGATGGCGTCGAATTGCACGCCGCCAACGGCTATCTGCCGGATCAGTTCTTGCGCGGATCGACCAATCGGCGCGCCGACCGCTACGGCGGGTCCATCGAGAATCGGGCGCGCCTGCTGCTGGAGGTAGTCGATAGCATCGCGCAGGCCTGGGACCCTGCCCGGCTTGGTGTCCGTCTTTCGCCGATAGGCACGTTCAACGATATACGCGACAACGATCCGCAGCAGACCTTCAGTTATGCCGCGGCCGAATTGGGCCGACGCAAACTTGCCTATCTCCACTTGTCGCAGACGGGCGACGACGGCCGCTTCGACTGGGCCGCACTCCGGCGCGCTTTTCTCGGCCCCGTTATTCTCAACGGCGGCTACGATCCGGCTCGCGCTGAGGCGGCGATAGCGGGCAATGCCGCGGACCTGATTGCCTTTGGCGTGCCGTTCATTGCAAACCCGGATCTGGTCGAGCGCATCGGGCGGGGAGCGGCGTTGAGTCCCGCCGACCGGGCCACCTTCTACGGCGGCGATCATCGGGGATATACCGACTATCCCCGCCTCGAGGCGACGAATTTGGAAGACGACCTTCGCGCCGCAAGAATGGGGGCCAGGTCAGGGGTCGGCTGAAACCGACAGTCCCGCACGATTGCAATTTCGGAGGGGTTAATTTCGGCGAGCCTGGACCAGGAGGCCCAGGATCTTGGTTTCACCGAGCGCTTTGCAGGCTTCCAGGCGATGAAGGCCCTCCACCAGGACGAATCGCTCCCCGTCGGGACGCAACAGAATCGGCTTCAACTGGCCGACCTCCAGCATGTTCTGGGCAATCTCCTCGACCTTCTTCGGATCGAGCGTCGAGCGCCGCTTGATAGGCACATAGATGTCATCGATGGCAAATTTCTGATCCTTCAGCATGTCCTGTCGGTCCCCAAGCTTGCGAACAGAATAACGCATCGGCGCGCCTGAGCAACGATGCGACGTCGCGCCGCCGACCCAAAAAAGACCACCGTGTCCGGCTTGACCGTGATCGAGGCGCCCGCTAACATTTTTCCGCGCCGATTTGATTGAACAGCTTGCGGGCGCTTAACAAATGCAGCTAAAGCGAGGCCCGCCCGCCCAGCCAAGCTGCGCGGGTTTTTTTGTGGCTGCCGGGAGGATGGAGAGGATGACCGAGAAGGGACGACGCATCGTCATCGTCGGCGCCGGATTCAGCGGCGCGCTGTTGGCGGTCCATTTGCTGCGCCGTTCGCAGCCCGAGGACCGCGTGTTCCTTATCGAGCGCAACGCCGCGTTTGGCCGCGGTCTTGCCTATGCGACGGGCAATGCACACCACTTGCTGAACGTGCGCGCTGGCAATATGAGCGCCTTTTCGGACCAGCCCGATCACTTCCTCGAATGGGTTCGCGGCCTGCCCGAAGCGGATCTCGGGACGGTGCAGGTGACCGTGGATCGGCTCACCTTCGTTTCACGACGGCTTTACGGCTCATACATCCAGCACATCCTGGCGCGGGAACTCTCGAGCGAAGATTGCGGTAGCCGCCTTTGTCTTGTCGCCGATGAGGCCGTCGCCTTGCACCGGGCCGATGGCCACTACCGCGTCGAGGTCGGTTGCGGCCAGCATTACGAAGCCGATGCGGTGGCCCTTGCGGTCGGAAATTTCCCGCCTGAGGGCGACACGCCAGGCTATGTCGCCAACCCTTGGGATCCGGCGGCGCTTGCCGCACTCGGTCCCGAAGCACCCGTCCTTCTGATTGGCACCGGCCTTACCATGATCGATGTGGTGATTTCGTTGCTCGACCAGAAACATAGCGGACCGATCCACGCCATTTCGCGGCGCGGTCTGCTGCCGCGCACCCATGCGGCGGTGACACCCGAGCCCCGCTTCCTGCCGGCGACGGCAGCGCCGCAACGCGTCCTAGCCCTACTGATCCTCATTCGCCAGCAGATCCGCCGCGCCGCGACCGAAGGGCGCGACTGGCGTTCGGTGATGGACGCGCTGCGACCCGATGCACGGGATCTATGGCGCGGTCTGCCGTTGGCGGAGAAGCAGCGTTTCTTGCGCCATCTTAGACCCTGGTGGGACGTGCACCGCCATCGCATGGCACCTAGCGTGGCCGCGCGCATCCAGGCGGCCCGCGCTCGCGGGCAACTTACCGTGAGTCGTGCGCGCCTCGGTCGGTTGACGCCTCAGCGCGGTGGAATCGACGCCGAACTATTGCCGGTCGGCGTTGCCGCTCCGGTCGTTTCCAAAGTCGATCGCGTCATCAATTGCTCGGGCCCTCTCAGCGACATCTCGCGAATTCAGACGCCCTTGATTCGCACCCTGCTGAGCGACGGCAGCGCCCGGCCCGATCCCCTCGATCTCGGCCTCGACGTAACGGGCGAGAGCGCCGTGATCGACAGCGCGGGTCGGATATCCGATCGATTGTTCGCCGTGGGTCCCATCACCAAGGGCGTGTTCTGGGAGTCGACGGCTGTACCGGATATTCGTTTGCAATGCGAGAGCCTCGCCGCCCACATACTCGCTACCGCACGGCGAGCGCCGGGCACCGCGAAGCGACGGATTGCGGCTCGTCATACGGAAATTCCGCGCTGGACGGAGTTCAGTCGAACATATTGACGAACCCTGCCTTCTCGGGTTACTGATTCTTCAGCGCCGATTTGAGCTCAGCTTGCGGGCGCTTAAAAAATGCAGCTAAAGCGAGGCGGTCCCCGCCAGCTAAAGCTGCGCGGGGTTTATTTTTGCCGATCGATTCGGCAATGCCTCGCCAGCTTGGACGGAGACGCCTCGGAGGTCCTTTTTCTGGTGGGAGACCGAGACGATGATGATTCGCCGACTGGCCAATGCCGAAAAACTGGATTCTCGAAGTCCGAGACTCGCTCTGGCAACCGATGTTTCAAGCGTGCTGCCGCCCTCGTCGTTGCGCAAATTGCCGCCGCTCAATGCGTTGCGCAGTTTCGAAGTGGCCGCGCGCCACGGCAGCTTTACCAAGGCGGCCGCCGAATTGCTGGTGACCCCCGCCGCCGTCGGCCAGCAGGTCCGCCTGCTTGAGGATTTCATGGGCGTGACGCTCTTCCGACGCGAAAACCGAGCCCTGATCCTGACATCCGTCGGCGAAGCCTGCCTGCCGGGAATTCGCGAAGGGTTCGGCCAGCTCGTCGCCGCTGTGGGCCAGGCAAAACCGCAAGCCAACGGCGCGCGCCTAACGATCAGCGTCGCCCCCTCCTTCGCCGGCAAATGGCTGTTGCCGCGGCTCAGCAGCTTCGAACAACGACATCCTGAGATCGACGTCCATGTCGATGCCTCCATGCCGCTGGTCGATCTCCACGACGGCAAAGTGGATTTGGCGATCCGTTATGGCGCGGGCCAATACCCCGGCCATACGGTCGAGCGGCTGCTGGGCGAGGAAGCGATTCCGGTCTGCAGCCCGGCCCTGCTCGCCGGCGAGCGTCCGCTTCAAGGACCCGAAGACCTGAATCAGCACAGCCTGCTTCATGACGATAGCCCGGATAACGATCCGAGCTGCCCCACATGGCCCATGTGGCTTCGGGCGGCCGGCGTGCAGGGCGTGGATGCGACGCGCGGTCCGCGCTTCAGTCAGTCGAGCCTTGTCCTGGAAGCCGCCGTGCTTGGCCGCGGCATCGCCCTGGCCAAATCGACGATCGCCGCCGCCGATCTGGCGGCGGGCCGCGTGGTACGACTGTTCGAGATGAGCGTGCCGCTGGCCTTCGCCTATTACCTAGTCTATCCCCAGAACGCGTCGCGAGTGGCAAAAGTAACCGCGTTCCGTACATGGCTGTTCGAACAAGTCGGCCGATCGCCGCAATAAATTGAACGAGGCGTTCTGGACCGCGCCAACCAACGCCGTTAGCCCGCCACGATCTCCTGCTTGCGTCGCGCCACGAAGGCGCTCAGCTCTTCCCTTACCGCGGGATCCATGGGCGGTTCGACATAGGTGCGCAACAGTTCCTTCCAAATGGCATTGGCACGGCGGGTGGCGTCGAGAGCGCCGGTTTCCTCCCAGGTCTCGAAATTACGCCAATCGGAGAGCAACGGCGAATAGAACGCGGTCTCGAAGCGCGCCAGCGTATGGCCGACGCCGAAGAAATGTCCGCCCGGCCCGACCTCGGCAATGGCGTCCATGGCTTCGCCGAGCTGGCCGGTATCCAGCGGCAACAGGAATTCGCGCATCATCTGCAGCATTTCGGCGTCGACGATCAGCTTCTCGAAGGAGGCTGTGAGTCCGCCCTCGAGCCAACCCGCGCTATGCTCGATCATATTCACCCCGCCCATGATGGAGCCCCAGAGCGACATGCCGGATTCATAGGCGGCCTGGACGTCGACGCAATTGGACGAGGTGACGTTGCTGGAGCGGAACGGCAATTTATAGCGCCGGGCGAGTTGCCCGCTGACCATGGCGGCCTTCGCATATTCCGGCGTTCCGAAGGCCGGCGCCCCGGTGCGCATATCGACATTGGAGGTGAACCCGCCATATATCGCCGGCGCGCCCGGGCGGATAAGCTGGGTCAGGGCCACCATGAACAGAGCCTCGGCATTCTGCTGCACCAGCGCCCCCACCATGGTCACCGGACTCATGGCACCCGCCAGAGTGAAGGGCGTGGCCACCGTCACCTGCCCTGCGCGCGCCAGTTCGATCAGCCCCTCGCCCATGGGAATGTCCAGCCGCATGGGCGAATTGGCGTTGATCACCGTGCCGGCGATGATCTTCTGTCCGATCTCGCTCTCGGGAATGCCCGAGGCAATCGCCGCCATGGCGATGGCGTCGCGCACGCGATAGCCGCCGAGGGCCCAGCATTGCCAGGATTTGTCGGTGAGCGTCAGGACCGACTCGTAGAAATCGAGGTGGCGCGTCTCGCTGGGCAAGTCGGTCGGCTCTACTGGGCCGCCGCCCTCCTGATGAATGACGTTCAACTGGTGGATGACCCGGATATAGTCGCGCATATCGGCATAGGTCCCGGCACGCCGGCCGCGATCCAGATCGTTGACGAAAGCGGGCCCGCCCACCGCAGTGAAGATCAGATTGCCGCCGCCGATCTCCAGGCTTTTCTCGGGATCGCGCGCATGCATGGTGAAGACCGGCGGCGCGGTGAGGATCGCCGCTTCGATCATCGCCGGATCGCAGCGCACGCGAAACGTGGAGTCATTCACGTTCGCTCCAGCCTTCTTCAGGATCGACCGGCTCTCCTCATGCAGAACCTCGAATCCTATGTCGGCCAGCAGCCGCAGCGAAGCGGCGTGAATCTGCTCGATCTGATCGGCGCTCATCAACTCGACCGGGCGACAGGGATTGCGAATGCGAGCGAAGGGAAGCTGGCGCATGCCCGTTGTCCGCGCGCTGCGGTCGCGGCGCCGCGGCTTGGCCTGTTCCACGTTGAGGGCTTGGGTCATATCAGTCTCCTCTTGTCCCGCGTTGGTCAGCTCAACGAAACGGTCTCTCGGGTGTAGCCGACCCGATCGCGGTCCAGGTCCTGGTCGAATTCTCGCGCTAGGCGATGGCCGGCATAGACAGCGTTGAAGATCGCACCCGGCGCATAGCAGTCGCCGATCGCCCGGATGGTTTCGAGTTGCGCCAGCTTGCCGGTCGCGTGAAGCGCCAGGAGTTCCCGCGCCAGGCCGTCGTTCGTCTCTCGGGCGGCCGCGATGAGCAGCGCGTCGCCCGCCACATCCAGCGGCGCGCCGTCGTAGATGCTGACGAAGCGGGCCTGAGTGCCATCCCAACCGGCGAGGCGCCGGGCCAGGTGTATGACGACGCCGGCGGCCATCAATCGGGTCTGCACCCGCATCTGCTCGTCGGTCATGGTGGTCCAGG
>WNFP01000357.1_pt1 | contig 41072 bp, 39 predicted proteins | sample 5400201 | NCBI WGS metagenome assembly WNFP01 (sample SAMN13153355, study PRJNA577476) | soil metagenome | isolation source: 115 cm saprolite under Madrone tree | place: USA:California | collected 2016-06-14 | reverse complement strand
TACGCCAAGCTTATCGGCAAGAAGGGAGATGATGGTCTTCCACAAAAGGCAAAATCGTGGTGGACGGAAACGTGGCTCTTAAATCATCTTGGCTTTGAAACCGATTGATGGACGACGAAACAAACGAAATCATACGACTTCTGAATGGAGCGCGTTGTGCGCTTAGAAAATCACGACGCTCAAGCTGAGGAGGCGGCGGTTATGGAAGGCCAGAATACTGCTTTACGTGAGGCAAGATTTAACGCTCTTTATTCTCTAGCTCAGGAACTAGCGGCTCACGAAGGCATCTCAGAAGAGCAGTTCTTAAAAATAGCCGAAGATATAAACCCGAATTGGGCTGGCCAAATTGACGAAAGAGATCAAGACGAAATGCCAGAATCCGAATCGTATCCACCATTGTTTGAGACATGAAAGTGCTGCTTAAAGCACTGGACGCGGTTGCTACCGTTTTAGCGTTATTGGGATTCACCTTTTTGATCTTTACCTCGGTTGCGTGGGGTGTGTCCGGCGTGTTTCAATATTTGCGTTCGATGTGGGGTTCGGAGGATAGGATTCTGTTAATTATCGTGGGGGTCGCAGTCGCTTGGTGTGCCTTTAGATGGAAGGAATTGAATGCGCGTCCTAACAATGCGATAGTGTCGAATTGGAAGATCCGAAGCCAGCTAAAGAGGAAACGCCGTTCGAGCGATTCAAACGCCTGACCACTAAGGTCGTGTCGGTTCCGCGTGCCGAGATTCAGAAGCGGGAATTGCAATGGAAAAACGACCGCAAAAAGCACGAAACGCATAAGCGGCATCGCTAGACTCACATCTTTCCCTTTACGTATCGCAGCATTGCGAGTGCGTTTGTGCAGGCCGAATGGAAAAACTCCCGCACCATTATTCCATCAACTTCGACTTTCTTATCATCTTCTAGGTGCCGGAGGTGATGATAAGGGCTGCCAGGGCACTTCTCGATTGCATCTCGGAATCGGAAATCCGATTTGCCGCTTCGATGTGCGAACAGATTTCGTATTGCCTCAAGTGCCGCCACGTTTGCACTGTATAATTGAGAAGTATCGAAAAGAACTTTGGCGTCTTTACCAAAGGTAGACTCGTATGCATGGGCGATACCCCTTAACCTGTCGAAGTCGAACTTACGCTTTAATACGGCTCCCATTTTGTTCGTTAGGTCAAATCCAAACCTCGTTAAAATCGGGGTTTGCGTTGATCGCCGCAACCCAAATGTCAGTTACGAACGCTTCATACGCGGTCCAAGTATGGAGTAATAGTCCAATCAATAATGCTTCAACGCCCTTGCGAGTGTGTTCGTGCCCCGTTTCAATCGAACATAACTGCGTTAGCATGTGGACTGCGTTCGCTACGTCTTCATTTGTAACGGTTGCTTGATCACCTTCTTCCCTTATCCGTCGTTCGCGTTCTTCCGCTATCTTCCTTTTGTCTTCGAGAGATACGACGCGAGGAAATAATTTTCCGATCGCTACCAAGACGACCTCGCCGTCAAACATGACCTGCTTCGCTGTAGCCCGAACCGTAAACTCAGGTAATTGAGCCAGCAGCCGAACATTCTCCATGCTCTCATAAAACGCGTTGCCAGCTTCGGAGAACACCGTTCCCGCCGATTCATCTACGACTGGCCTGTATTGTTGGCGGCAGTATCCTGAGAAAAAGCTCAGAAGGGTATTTTAGGTCGTGCGTGGGCATATGCGGAACATGGCTTCGGGCAACTAAAAGCGCCACGTAAGCAAACACGGACTCACTTGGTGAGTCAAGTATATTATAACCCTATTTTTGGCTTTTTGGCCACGGGTTTATACCGATCAAATCCTGATACAAAATAGGTCCCCTCCACCTATCTGTGAAAATCTGTGTTTATCAGTGGCTCGTTGATTTTCTGTCTCGGATTGCTTTTCGATCCACGATATCCGGATAACTTGCGATTTGCCTATGATCGACGAATTCGAAAATCAGGTTGCTCAAACGCTGGAGGAAATTAAATCGCAAGGTCTTTTCAAAACCGAGCGAGTTATCACGAGTCCGCAGGAAGCGCACATATCCATTACTGGCGGCAAAAGTGTCCTTAACATGTGCGCGAACAATTATCTCGGCCTCGCCGACCATCCCGCGCTCATCGCCGCCGCAAAGGAAGCGCTCGATACGCGCGGCTTTGGAATGGCAAGCGTGCGTTTCATCTGCGGCACACAGGACATTCACAAGGAACTGGAGTCTGCGCTCACGAAATTCCTCGGGACAGAAGAGACAATCCTTTATCCGTCTTGCTTCGACGCCAACGGCGGTCTGTTCGAAACGTTGCTCAGCGAGAAGGACGCCGTGATCAGCGACGAATTGAATCACGCCAGCATTATCGACGGCATCCGGCTCTGCAAGGCGCAACGCTTTCGATACAAACACAACGACATGGCTGATCTCGACGCGCAACTGCGCGCCGCGAAGGATGCGCGTTTCCGATTGATCGCGACCGACGGCTGTTTTTCGATGGACGGTACTATCGCGAATCTGGCTGCGATTTGTGATCTCGCCGAAAAATATAACGCGTTAACGATGATCGACGACGCGCATGCCACGGGTTTTCTCGGCAAGACTGGCCGCGGCACACACGAATATCGCGGCGTCATGGGTAGGATCGACATCATCACCGGCACGCTCGGCAAAGCGCTGGGGGGTGCCAGCGGCGGATTCACCAGTGGACGCAAGGAGGTTGTCGATCTTTTGCGGCAACGCTCGCGCCCGTATTTATTTTCCAACACGATCGCGCCGCCGGTCGTTGCGGCATCATTGAAAGCGCTCGAACTTCTCAGCGCATCGACGGAATTGCGCGACAAGCTCGAAGAAAACACAAAATATTTTCGCGCCGCGCTGACCGAGCGAGGTCTTACAATCAAGCCCGGAGTGCACCCGATCGTCCCGATCATGATCGGCGACGCAGCCAAATCGCAGAAGTTTGCTGCGGGCATGTTGGAGAAAGGCGTGTACGTGATTGGCTTTTTCTATCCGGTCGTGCCGCATGGCACTGCGCGTATTCGCACACAAGTCTCCGCTGCCCATTCCCGCGAAGACTTGGAATTCGCCGTGAACGCCTTCGCAGAAGTGAACGAGGAATTGAAAAATCTGTAGCGGCGGCTGTCCTCAGCCGCAGCAGGCGCCAGCAGTAATGCTTTACATGGTCATCGAGCGTTTCCGAGAAGGAGCGGCGCCTGAGATTTATCGGCGTTTTCGCGAGAAAGGACGAATGATGCCTGCAGGTTTAGAATACGTTTCCAGTTGGATCGATTTCGATTTCAAAGTTTGTTGGCAGCTTATGCAAACAGAAGATTTCGCACTGTTCGATCGCTGGATGGATAATTGGTGCGATTTGATGGATTTCGAAATTGTCGCACTGCGCACCTCGACGGAAGCGGTCGACCTAATGAAGAAAAACGAGTAGGGGAAGCGGGGGGCTTTCATCGGGAGCTACGTCCGAAATTCCCAGTGAGCAGGTAGCATCCCCAACAGTTCAAATTTGTGAATAAATTGGCAGGTGGCGGCGCATGGAGCAGATTATAGGGTGCACAAGATTGCCACTAGCATTCTCGATTGGAAGACGATCCGTGAAGATTTCCCAATTCTTCGGGAGAAGGCGCACGGGCACCCTCTGATTTATTTTGATAGCGCTGCGACTTCGCAGAAACCGCGTGCGGTCATCGAGGCGCTTCGGAATTTTTATGAGCACGACAACGCAAATGTTCATCGCGGACTGCACACTCTGAGCTCGCGCGCGACGGAAGCTTATGAACACGCGCGGCGGCGCGTGGCGGAGTACATCGGCGCGGCGAGTCCAAACGAAATCATTTTCACACGCGGGACGACTGAGAGCATTAATCTCGTCGCCGAGGCGTGGGGCCGAAAATTTATTCGCGAAGGCGACGTGATTCTCCTGACCGTCATGGAGCATCACAGCAATCTCGTGCCCTGGCAGTTGCTGGCCGAGCGAACGGGTGCGCGGCTCCGCTTTGTTCCAGTTTGCGATGATGGCACTCTCGAACTGGAACAGCTTTCGACACTGCTCACGCCGGAGGTGAAGCTATTTGCTTTTACCCACATCTCGAACTCTCTGGGCACAATCAATCCCGTGGCTGAACTTTGCAGAAAAGCGCACGCAGTGGGCGCACTCACGCTGATGGACGCGGCTCAGAGTGTGGGCCATTTGTCGATCGATATGCGCGAAATGGGCTGCGATTTTCTTGCATTTTCCGGACACAAGATGTGTGGACCAACTGGCATCGGCGTGCTTTACGGGCGAGCCGATATTCTCGATTCGATGCCACCCTGGCACGGCGGAGGCGAAATGATCGTGAGCGTCCATCTGGAAAAGAGCGCGTTTAAGAAAGCGCCACATCGGTTCGAGGCCGGCACGCCGAATATCGCCGGTGCCATCGGGCTCGCAGCAGCAATTGATTACATCGAGGGGATCGGGCGCCCGGCAATTTTCGATCACGACTTACAACTTGCGCGTTACGCAGCCGAGCGCCTCACGGAGTTGCCAGGAACTCGCGTCTTTGGTCCCAAGGACGAGCGCGGCGCGCTCGTTGGGTTTGTCATGGACGCTGCACATCCGCACGATCTGACCACGTTCGCGGATCAGTACGGATTGGCAATGCGCGGCGGGCATCATTGTAACCAACCGCTGATGCGCCGGTTTGGTGTCTCGGGGACAACTCGCGCCAGTTTCTATTTTTACAACACCATGGAGGAAATCGATCGAATGATTGAAATACTTCACGGCGCGGTGCGTTTCTTTTCATGATGCCGGAGATCGAAGAGCTTTATCAGGAAGTGATCCTCGATCATTCGCGGCGGCCCCGGAATTTTGGCGAGCTACCCGACGCGGCGGTCCGCGTGCACGGCGATAACCCAGCCTGCGGCGATGAAATTCATCTCGCTGTAAAATTCGATGCGGACGGAGGTTTGGAGGACATCAAGTTCACCGGACGCGGTTGCGCGATCAGCCAGGCGTCGGCCTCAATGATGACGATGAAGTTGAAGGGGAAAAGCCGCGCGGAAGTGATGGGAATGCTTCGCGCATTTCACGATCTCGTGACGGAGGAGACGACCGAAGCTCCAAAGGCATTGGGCGATCTTCGCGTGATGCAGGGAGTCCGAAAATTTCCGCAGCGAGTGAAATGCGCCATGCTGCCTTGGCGCGCGGTAGAACAAGCGTTCGAAAAAGGCGCCGGCGAAGCGACGGTTTCGACCGAACCGGTGTAGAGAGCGCGCCGGATTGACAACGCACGCTTCGAACGTGCTGCATGGTATATGGGTAGGGCGCGTCACTCCGTGCGCGCCATGGTCGTGAATTTGAAGCGGCGGGCAGAGGACTGCCCGCCCTACCGATCCGTCCGCGCTTACCGCTCGTGCAATGCGATGCTGGCGCCGACCCACGTCTTGTCGATGTTAAAATCGACGCCCATCATTTTGCCCTGGCTCATGCGGACGAGATTGTTCACAAGCGTGGGATTGGGATCTTTGTCCGGCCATACAAACATCATGCGGATTTCGGCCTTGGAGTTTTGTCCATCGATTGTCGGCACGAATGCCGCGTAATCGATTTTCTTTTGCAAAATCCATTCATGCGGATTTTCCAAGGCGCCCATTTTCTCGCGGGTCGGCTGCATGTCCACGCCGTGCCCGGCAAATGAATAGAGTGGTTTCAGAACGTAATTGTCGATGTTCTCGTCGGCGGGAAATTCATCGGCGAGGAAAGCCGGCGACGTGTGCTCGGTCTTCAGAAACGGCAGCGAATGCTTGCTGATTCGGAAATACCAGTTCGGGTGACCAACCCAGGTAAGGTCAAGATCGTCTTGAAACCGAAACTGCAAATGCAGATCGGAGCGCTGAATCAGTTCGTCGAAGATGACTCGATTATAGACTCGCTCGATCCGCACTTCGCGTCCATACCGGTCATAGAACAATTGGCGGCCACGCTTCTTGATTTTCGTGACGCAAACGGGGCGAACACCAAGCAGTGTTTCCGTAGCCGCGAAATCGACGCGCGTTTTTTGTTTTTCCGGTTCGATCTCCAGCAGGATAACGCTTTCCGGAGCCGAATCGGCGATGATGGTGCGCCGTAGCAGATCGAGATACGCTTCGTCTTTGATTCCGCCGAATGCTGATGTCCAATTTCGTGGGATGACCGGGTACGCCTTACGGATGCAGTGCAAAAGCAGTAGTTGAAAACCAAACAGGCTCGGAAATGCCTGCAGCTCAATCAAGCGAGGGACGAGCCGGTCGCCTTCTGCGCAAATCGCAAAATCGACCACGTGAAAATTCGGGTGCGCCGATTCATTCGGGACCGCTAGTTCTTTCGGCACCGCCGATGCCGCGTGCCTGGCGAATTCCGGCGTGCGCGTAACGTCGATAATCTCTTTCGCCGCTCGCGTGACTTCATCTGTGAATTCGCGCGTCAGAAAAACCGGCGTCTCTGAAATCCGGAAATCCGCCGGCCACTTCTCGGTTTCATTCACGCAACGCACCAGGGCCGCGTATTTCTCAGGCGAGAACTCAGCGTTGAATCGAGAACGAAGTTGCGGATCCACGATAACGATCCGCAGGCTATATCAAAAATCTTCCGCCCTGCATCACCTGCTCGCCGTCGAACCAGATGTCGAAATCGCGGCCGACGCAGTCGATATGAGTTTTTGAAACCCAGTTTGCACCGGTGTGTTCGGCGTAAGGATGACCAAAAGCGATGTGGACGCCGGGAATTTTTTCATCCTGCAAAATATGACCGATGACATGAGTGCAGGCAGTGTTTGTACCGATGGCAAATTCGCCGACGCGGTTACTGTTCTCGTCTGTGCTGGTGTAAGCGCGAAATTCGTCGCGCAAATCCCTGTTCTCGGAACGCAGCGAGCGGATACGATTGTTTTCCACTTCGATTGTAAGCGGATTGGATTCGAGATCCCCAAAGCGTTCGCACAAGTAATCGCCGACCACGCCGTCAACCACGAAGACGCCATTGGTATTCATTGGCGCGGTAAAAATTTCGCCGCCAGGCAGGTTGCCCCATTTGTCGTGTGATGTTTTGCAGATGATGCGTTCAGTTTTGCGAGCGCGTTCCACCAAGCGCTGGCTCAGCTCATCCACTTTTAGAAAATCGGCCCGCATGCCTTCGAGCATGATCTGGCGATTGATGTTTACCATATGCCCGTGGCGGATGCGGTGTTGGTTCACGACTGTCGTCATCTCCGTGCGCGCACCGAGTTCGCCCGGCTCAGTTTGGGCAGCAAAGATTGAGACCTGCGAGCGCGCCAGATCATCGAGAATGATCTCCGGCATGTACTTGAGCGGCCGACGTGCATGATGCTCGAGCACGAACAGGCTGTAATCGGAACCGACGCGCTCGACTTCCCTTTGCAGGGCCGCGGCAATCTCGCGCGTCGCAGTGTCGGTGACGATGGTGATCCGCTCCTGCGGTTTCAATCGAAGGCAAACATCGATCGCATTGCGCGCGCCGGGGACCAATTCCGGATCAATCGGATGGAGATAAGCGCGATCGGGCATACTGAAAGTTGTGAGAATTACGCTGAAATTCAGCGCAGGCAAATCTCCCAATCCGCGTCTGGAGACTTCCAGTATGGAAGCCCCGAAAGCTTGCAGGTTACGTCGCTATACACACAGTTGATGATGCTTCGACGAAACGAGTATACCGGTTGGGGACGAGTTTTACACTAGTATGGGCGCAATGATCTCTTCGGCACGCGGTACTGCTTGGCAAATTCGAGCCGGAACGCCTTTTGCTTGCGCGCTCGCGATCCTTGCGGCTTGCACAACATCGGCTATGGCCGAGCTACAACCGTCGTTTTCATTCCAACTGCCAAAGAATGATTCTGCCAAAGCGGAAGCCCTGGCTGCCAAAATCGCGGCTCTTTCACCCAGAGTGGATCGGAAGGAAGCGAAGCTCCTGGCAGAATGCGCCTACGCGACTGTGAGCCAGCTCAGGCGCCAGTACCACATGTTTGCCACGCCGATCTTTAACAATTTCCTCGTGTATCACGGTCTCAGGAAACGCGGTTACTGTTACCACTGGGCGGAGGACCTGCTGGGTGCGCTGGATGCGCTAAAACTTAACACGCTTGAGCTTCACTGGGGAGAATCGTACGCCGGCACGTGGCGCGAGAATAATTGTGTCGTGGTCACCGCGAAAGGACAGCCGTTTGATCACGGGATGATCATCGAGGCTTGGCGTCATTTTGGACATCTCCGTTGGAACCTGGTCCTCTCCGATGAGGACCGGTACTTTGAAAACGTGAAGTACGCGGAGCGCGTCCGTGCGCGAGCAGCGTCGAAAAGCGCGCGAGCCAATCGCCATGTAGCGTTCCAAGCGAGAGTAGCCCCCAATGGCAAAGCTCGTGATCAATAGCGCCACTTTTGCCTCGCAACGGTGTTATGCCGGCGCGGCCGACAGATAACGACAGGAGAAATTTCTTGCCCAATACGTCACCCGGAGACAAGCTCGCGGTGCAATGAGCACATCAGCGCGTTCAATTAATTGCGCGCGCGCTCCTGTCGCGGCACTCGTCTCGGTAGCATTTCTCTGGGCGCTCGCGCTGAGTGCTTCACCGCAATTGCACCAACGCGTCCACAAGGATGCGAATCGTGTTGAGCACAATTGCGCGGCGACAATGATCGTCTCCGGCAGTTACGATCATGCCGCCCATCCGCCGCTGATCAGCGCACCTTTTCCAGCTCCTCAATTTTCAAGAATTCCGGCGTTGATCCCGTGCTGGGTTCAATCGCCTTTTCTTGGCGCATGCATTTTCGAGCATGCGCCGCCTGCGCACGGTTAAAATTGTAGGGCGTCTATACCAGACGCCGCCTAACCAAAATTGGCGTTTCACAGAAACGCCCTACAAGCCTGCGCCGCTTTCACGTGTCTTCGCGTCAATCGCGAAGCCAATAACCAATCACAATTTGAAAGATCCATTTCTCAAAATTACCAATGAAAAAAGTTTTAACCGCAGCGACCATGCTGCTTTTCTTGGCGGGCATCGCGTTGGCGCAAAACGCTGGGCCAGCCGCGCCAAGCCCCGCGCCATCCGCGACAGCAGCGCCGGGCACGGCGACGACTGAACAGGTTGTCGTCACATCGCAGGAACTCGACATTTCACGTGAGGCAATTGTGCCGAGTCTCGGTGCCACCCGTTACACCGTCGGACCTGACCGTCTCGACTCGCAAGCGCAAGGCGAAAACGCGCCATTTAACCAAACGCTATTGCGTTTCCCAGGTGTCACACAGGATTCGTTCGGGCAGCTTCATGTCCGCGGCGAACATGCAAATTTACAATACCGCATCGACGACGTGCTTCTCCCGGAAAGTATTCCGGGTTTTGGCCAGGTACTCGAGACCCGCTTCGCGGACAACATTTCGCTCATTACTGGTGCGCTGCCGGCACAGTTTGGATTTCGCAATACGGGCGTAATCGATATCCACACGAAGAGTGGCGCCGTCTTCCAACAGGGCGAAGCATCGGTCTACGGAGGAAGCTTCGACACAATTATGCCGAGTCTTGAGTACGGCGGTGTGGCGGGGAAGATGAATTACTACGTCACCGCGAGTTACCTGCACGACGGCATTGGGATCGAAAATCCGACGCGCACCGCCAACCCGATCCACGACAACACCGATCAATATAGAATGTTTGGGTACTCTTCGTACATTCTCGACGACACCAGCCGATTCGTATTGCTCACCAGCGGCTACCACGGTGATTTCGACATTCCGAATAATCCCGGGCAAACGCCACAGTTTACCGACATGGGAAGATCCACATTCAATTCAGCCAAACTCGACGAGACCCAGGTCGAGCAAGATGCGTATGCCATTCTTGCCTATCAAAAAAAGATCGACGATTTCAATCTGCAGGCGTCGGTTTTCACCCTTTATAGTTCGGTCTTGTTTCGTCCCGATAATGTGGGCGATCTAATTTTCAACGGCGTTGCCTCACGCGTTGATCGCGACATTTTCTCGAATGGTGTCGAGTTCGACGCCAGCTACAAGCTCACCGATCAACACACGCTTCGCGGCGGATTCCTTATAAACGCGCAGCATGCCACCGTCGGAACGTCCACACTGGTTTTCCCGGTCGATGCCAATGGCAACCAGACCAGCGACATCCCACTGCGCATTGTCGATAACTCCGGCAAATACGGCTATTTCTACGGAGTGTATTTGCAGGATGAATATAAGCCGTTCGAACAACTCACGATCAATTTCGGTGGTCGGTTCGACATCGTGGACGCGTTCGCTCACGAGAACCAGCTCAGTCCACGCATCAATATTGTCTATGAGCCATTCAAAGGGACCGTGCTGCACGCCGGTTATGCCCGGTATTTCACACCACCGCCGCTGGAAAATGTCGAACAAGGGACGATCTCAAAGTTCAACGGCACAACCAACGAATCCGCCATTCAAAAGGATTCCGTCACGAAATCGGAGCGCGCTCATTATTTCGATGCGGGCATGACGCAGCAAATTGCCAAAGGTTTCAGTGTAGGCATCGATGGTTTCTACAAGAGCTCGCACTCGGTCCTGGACGAAGGGCAATTCGGCGAGGCGCTTATCCTTTCGTCGTTCAATTACAAGCGCGGCGAGATTTACGGAGGCGAATTCACGGCAAACTATAACCAGGGTGGCTTCTCCGCGTATCTGAATGCGGCCTACGAATGGGCGCGCGGCACGAATGTCAGCTCAGCGCAGTTTCTGTTCGACCCTGACGAGTTCGCTTACATCAAAAAGAACTGGGTTTTTCTCGATCACGACCAGCGCTTCACCGGTTCCGCCGGGATCTCTTACACGTGGAACGATTGGCAAGCGGGAATCGACGGACTTTATGGTAATGGGTTACGCCGGGGTTTCGCAAACACCCAGAAGAATCACCCTTACGAGACATTCAACGTCAGCTTGTCACGCCGGATCAAGATCACAGAGAAGACCGCTGTCAAAATCCGTTTCGATGTCGTCAACATTCTCGACACAATCTACGAACTCCGCGACGGTAGCGGCATCGGTGTCGGCGCACCGCAATTCGGCCACCGTCGCGGTTTTTATGGCACGGTGGCGTACGATTTTTGAGGATAACATTTCCTTGTCGCGGTAGTTTTCCTTGATGCATCGAACTGATCATTCGCGTTTTCGCAAGACGCACGATTTCGTTCCGGATTTCTCCCACGCGGAACGGCGGACCCGCATTGTGATCGGTATTACCGCCGTGATGATGGTCGTCGAGATCGCGGTCGGGTTGATGTCGCACTCGATGGCGTTGCTGGCCGATGGCTGGCACATGAGCACGCATGTGCTCGCATTTCTGATCACGGCCGTGGCGTACTATTTCGCACGAACGCAAGCCGGCAACGCGCGGTTCAGTTTCGGCACCGGAAAGGTAGGCGTGCTCGGCGGGTTCACGAGCGCAATCGTGCTCTCGATCGTGGCCTTTCTAATGGCCGGCGAATCCGTGCACCGGTTGTTTGCTCCACTCGAAATTCATTTCAACGAGGCGATCGGGATTGCCTGCCTCGGATTGCTGGTGAATCTTGGCTGCGCAGTCCTTCTTGCAGATCGCCATCACCAAGGCAGTAGTGGCAGCGCTCATCATGAAGATCTAAATCTGCGCGCGGCGTATCTCCATGTGCTGGCTGATGCTTTCACCTCTGTGTTGGCGATTACCGCATTGACCGGCGGCAAATTCTTCGGGTGGGCATGGCTCGATCCGGTCGTGGGAATTGTCGGCAGCGGCGTCGTTTTCTCCTGGGCTTACACATTGATGCGTGATACGAGCGGCATCCTGCTCGATCGCACTCCATCGTCCTCAGATTTGCCTGATCAAATTCGCAAAGCAGTGGAGAGCGATGGCGATTCGCTTGTGACCGATCTGCACGTCTGGCAAGTCGGCATCGAAAAATACGCGGCAATGATCTCTGTCGTGGCGCACGAACCGAAAACCTGCGATGCGTATCGGGCATTGCTGCGGGGACACCACGAACTGGTTCACGTCACCATTGAGACGCACCTTTGCCGCGAAGACCATCCCGCGCCTGCGGGAAGCGCGAGCCCCTGAATGGTCAACGCATTTTGGCAGGTCATCGCGGCTTATGCCTTCGCGGTCGCCGGTGGCTGGATCAGTACGTCACTGCAGCTGGCGCATAAGCCGCTTTGCGCGCTGATCAGTTTCGCCGCTGGAACGCTGCTGGGTGTAACAATCTTTGCGATCTTGCCGGAAAGTTTTGGCGCGTGTTCTTGGTGGACGGTGTTGCTCGCTCTAGCTACTGGATATGCGCTTTTCTCTTTCATCAGTAAACATGTGCATCACGTTTGCCCTGCTTGCGCGGCCAGCCATTTCGACGCAGATGCGACGCGCCATTTCAGTGAAATTGCGAGTGCGCTGATCGTCGCATTGTCAATTCATAGTGCGACCGATGGTTTAGCTTTGGGAATTCAAGGCGAAATTCCTGCGATAAACGCCACAAAATGGTCGCTGTTCTCCGCTCTCTGCATTCATAAAGTTCCCGAAGGGCTCGCGCTCGGCAGCCTTCTGATCGGCGCCGGATTACATCGCGGTGCCGCGCTCGGCTGGGTAGCTGCGGTTGAAGCGACCACCCTGGTCGGCGGCGTGATCGGGTATTTTTTCCTGTCTAATATTTCGACGTTTTGGCTCGGCTTGATCATGGCCGAGGTTGGCGGCGGATTCGTCTATCTGGCTGCGCACGCCCTCCTCGGAGAAATGTTGAGGCACGGAAAGAAACTTGTCCTGATAAGCTTTTCTGCGGGAGTCGCATTGATCGCTGTCCTCAACATTGGATTGAGGATGCTTCGGTAGCGCACGTTGCGCTTCGCACAGCGAAGCGGCTACAGTGATTCGTGCATTTTTTTCATTATCGCGCCGGCAAGCTTCACTGCGAAGATGTTGATCTTGCAGGCGTCGCCGAAAAATTTGGCACACCACTCTACGTTTACAGCGTTGGGACAATCCTCGATCACTACACGCGGCTCGATGCGGCGCTCGCGCCGCTGGACCACCTGATTTGTTATGCGGTTAAAGCGAACTCGAATCGCGCAATTCTGAAGTTGCTCGCAGACGCGGGCACGGGGTTCGACATCGTCTCCGGGGGCGAGCTCTTTCGTGTTCTGGCAGCAGGTGGTGATCCGGCAAAATGCACTTTTGCCGGCGTCGGCAAATCCCGTGAAGAAATCGAGTACGCGCTCGAACACCGCGTTTACAGCTTCAATGTCGAGAGTGAATCAGAGCTGGAATACGTCGATCGCGTCGCCGGTGCAAAAAACCTACGCGCGCCGATCGCGTTGCGAGTGAATCCCGATATCCATCCGCACACTCACGAATACATCTCCACTGGTTCGCGCGAAAATAAGTTCGGCATTGCGCTTGACCAACTCGCCACGGTTTACGAACGCGCCGCGAAAATGCGTAACATCGACATCGTTGGCGTACAGATGCACATCGGCTCACAGATTACGGAGGCAGAGCCCTTTGCGAGCGCCATTAGAAAAGTGGCGCCAATCGTGCGCGAACTGAAGTCGAAATACGGAATCAAGTTTTTCAGCATCGGCGGCGGCATGGGAATTATTTACCAGCGCGCACTGGAAAGCGGAGTCGGCAAATGGTGGTACGACCACGGTGGCGAAACGTCCGCATTCAGCGTCCGCGATTATGCCGACGCTATCGTGCCACCCTTGCGCGAGCTGGGCATTCGGATCCTGGTCGAGCCCGGCCGTTTTCTTGTCGGTAACGCAGGTGTGCTTCTGACACGCGTGCGTTACATCAAAAAAACGAGCGCGAAGAAATTTGCGATTGTGGACGCGGGAATGAACGACCTGATTCGGCCTGCCCTTTATCACAGCTATCACGAAATCGTGCCGGTGAAAGAGCCGAGCACGAACATGAGTAAGAGTACGAGTAAGACAGAGAAGGTCGACATCGTCGGGCCGGTGTGCGAGTCGGGTGATTTCTTTGCGCTGGATCGGGAAATGCCGGAACTCGACGAGGGCGATCTGCTCGCGATCATGAGCGCGGGCGCCTACGGATTTGTGATGGCTTCCAATTACAATTCGCGTCCGCTGCCGGCGGAAGTGCTCGTACGCGGCGACAAGATAGCCCTCATTCGAAGACGCCAAACGAATAAGGATTTAACTCGCGGTGAAATCGACCCCAAATTGTAGTGCGTTTGACTCGTTCGCTCCCGCTGTCTCGCCCTGGCGGGCTGCCCGTCTATGTCGCTCGCGTCCCCGTGGCTCCGTTCTGTGAAACGCCAAACATGACGTCTGATGCGGACGCCCTACAATCGCGTTCCTAAAACGCGCTCTATCACTTGCGCAGTTTCGCGGCCCGCATAAATAGTGCTTCTCGCCGGCCATGATGAAACGCCTCCTGCTCGTTTGTTTTTTCTCGATGTTCGCGCTTGCCTCGCAAGCGGCGTCGCCGGCATCGGGTGAATACATAATCCTTGTGGGCGGGCCATCGATGTATCAGTGGGAAAAATACAAGACTTACCCGCACGATCATTGGTGGGCCAACTTTATTCGCGCGGCGCGCTTGCGCACCGAGCAGTTGCGTTCCGAGCTGGGACCGGATGCAAAGATCACGTGGCTCGTTTACAGGCAGGGGTACGAGGACCGAGCCAAACAGGAACATCAGGATCTGATCAGCCTGATCGATACGGTGCGCGACAAATTTAATCTCAATCTGATTTGGTTTGGCCCAGGCTCCGAGGTGATCAACTACCTAAATAACGGCCACCCGCGCGACCAGGTAAAGATTACTGGTTTTGAGTATTTCGGTCACTCCAATCGGGCGTGTTTCATGTTCGATTACAGCAATAACATCGATAGCGCTTGTAAATCCTGGCTGCACGATAGCGAGCTGACGAAAATCAATCGCCGTGCTTTTGCCCGTCGGGCCTACGTCAAGAGCTGGGGCTGCCATACCGGCGAGGAAATGTCGAAGAAATGGTACGCTGCGACCGGCACGCACATGATTGGCGCGATTGGCAAAACACAATTCATGATGGAAGAACTGCCGATCCTTATTTCCGAAGGCGGCAAGTGGGTGAACTAGTTTTCGATTGCCGATTTTCGATTGGCGATTGAACATCGCGCGTTGCGATGAAATTTGCGGAACTCACCGTCCTCTATCATCAGCCGCGTTCTTGTCATTCCGAGCGAAGTCGAGGAATCTCTGGAAATCAGTTTCAGGCACACACCAGTCCGAGTGAGTCATGAAGTTCCCGGAATTATCGGCGCTCTACCGCCAACCCCTGTTTGATCTCATTTCGCAAAGCCGCGCTGTTCATCTCCGGCATTGGCGCGGCGAGGAGGTCCAGCGGTGTAGCTTGCTCAGCATCAAGACCGGCGGATGCAGCGAGGATTGCGCTTACTGCACACAGTCCTCTCATTATTCGACGGGTGTCCAGCGCGAGGAGCTCTTGTCGGTGGAAACTGTTCTAAAGGCGGCGAGGCGTGCACGTGCACAAGGCGCGACGCGGTTTTGCATGGGCGCGGCTTGGCGCGGTGTGAGCGACGGTTCGGAAAAATTTGAGCGCGTGCTGGGAATCATTCGCGAAGTGAGCCAACTCGGTATGGAAGTCTGCGTTACACTCGGCGAGATCGGACCTGCAGAAGCGAGAAAACTCAGGGCCGCCGGAGTTACTGCTTACAATCACAACATCGATACTTCCCCGGAATTTTATCCCGAAATTGTGAGCACACATACATTTCAGAATCGGCTCGACACGATTGCCGCCGTGCAGCAGAGCGGAATGTCGGTTTGTTGCGGCGGCATCATCGGCATGGGCGAATCGGAGACGGACCGTCTGCGAATGCTGGAAGTGCTCAGCAATTTTGATCCGCCTCCTGAAAGTGTGCCGATCAATTGCTTGATGCCGATGCCGGGAACACCACTGGCCGACCAGCCGCCGGTGGATATTTTTGAGCTCGTTCGGCTGATCGCCGTGACGCGTATCGCGCTGCCGAAGGCGCGCGTTCGCCTCGCGGCTGGGCGCACTCGGCTGTCGCGCGAGGGCCAGGCGCTTTGCTTCTTCGCGGGCGCCAATTCAATTTTCTACGGCGACAAACTTCTCACCGCAAAAAATCCCGCGGCTGACGTCGATGTTGGGCTTTTGCGCGAGCTGGGGTTGCAGATTGAAAGCTAAATAATTGTGCCAGGTCCTGTAGCCACGGCTCTGTGAGCCGTCATCAAGAACCTTGTCTGACCGGCCACGCGCCGGTGGCTACACGTTCTTGCAGCAAAATTTTTAGATCGACAGCAGAATCTGTTTTTGCAATGAAGGTCCAGGGCTTGATGGGACTCGCCAAGAACCTCAACAAAAAGAAATTATGAACTGGAAAAAATTCTTCATCGCATTCATCGCAGCCTTCGGTTTTATCTTCCTGTTTGGCTTCCTTTGGTACGGAAAATTGATGCATGGTGCGCATCAGGAAGTGCCAGTACTTTGGCGGACGGAAGCCGATTTTGGTAATCACTTCTCAGCGCTCGTTTTTGGGCACATTGTGATGGCATTCTTCCTCACGCTGGCTTGCGCACGATTTGTCCCCGCGGGTGGCGCAGGCGGGTGCGCGACGCTGGGAATCCTGGTAGCGCTGATATATGCCGGCGCTGACCTCATCACCTTTGCGGTACAGCCACTGACGACCAAAATCCTCTGCGGCTGGATTGCCGGCGACTTGATCCAATTCGCGATTGCGGGCGCAATCATCGGCGGGCTCTATAAGTCCGATTCGCGCTCGACGGCGTAGGTCTAATCACATCCAAATCATGAAACGATTCATCCTTGCATTCATCGCCGCGTACATTTTTCTATTCTTGTGGGGCTGGCTGCTTAACGGCGTGTTGCTCAAAGATGTCTACGCGCAAACGCCAAATCTCTGGCGGACGCAAACTGAAATGCTGGGCTTCTTCCATTGGATCCTGATCGGCCAGGCACTTATCGTTCTTGCGTTTGTGATGATCTACGCGAGCGGTTTCGCTGGCGGCGGCGCAATCGCAGGAATCCGATTGGGCATCCTGTTTGAAATCGCGGCGATCGGCATGCGCATGGGCGTTTACGCCGTGCAACCTTTTCCAGGAAAATTGCTCGTCTACGCAAGCATCGGCGGCTTGATCGAGATGGTCATCACCGGCGCAATCGTTGGCGCGATTTACAAGCCTGCGCCTGCGCGGATGCCTTAGCGACAATTAAGCCCTCTGCCAATTGGGTGTTGGACGTTGAGTGTTGGGCGTTGGACGTTTGCCGATGACTGCGCAGACTCCCGCCGCGCTTGGCTACCGCATGCCTGCGGAATGGGAACCGCACGCCGCGACATGGCTCTCGTGGCCGCGGCGCGAAGGGATCAGTTTTCCCGACTCATTCGATCGCGTTTTACCCGCATTGCGAGCAATGGTCGAGGCGCTGATCGAATCGGAGCAGGTTTGCATCAACGTTTGCAATGGCGCGCATGAAGCAGAAGCGCGGTCGGTTTTGCGCGGATTGCCTATGGAACGCATCACTTTTTATCGCATTCCAACAAATGAACCATGGTGCCGCGATCATGGGCCGATTTTTCTCACACGCAATGAACGTTGGAGCCGGCTCGCCCCCAAGCCGAGGCATAATGTGCGGCGCGAGGGCGCGCTGGCTCCACTCGTCGTCGTGGACTGGGATTACAACGCATGGGGAAACAAATATCCGCCATTCAATCTCGATGAAGTCGTGCCAATGCGAGTCGCCGAAATCCTCAGAGTGCCGGTTTTTTATCCGCACGTGATCCTGGAAGGCGGCTCGATCGACGTCAACGGCGCGGGCGCGCTGCTCACGACAGAATCGTGTTTGTTAAACGAAAATCGCAATCCAAATCTAGCTCGCGACGAAATCGAACAGCGTCTGCGGGATTATTTTGGTGTTCGCGATATTCTCTGGCTCGGCGACGGCATTGCCGGCGACGATACCGACGGCCATATCGACGATCTCGCGCGGTTTGTCTCCGAACGAACTGTCGTGACGGTTGTTGAAGAAGATAGGGATGACGAAAACTACGAACCGCTGCAGGAAAACCTCGCGCGCCTGCGCACGATGAAAATTGGCGATCGCGCGATTGACGTCGTTACTCTCCCCATGCCGAAAAGGATTGTGCGTGAAGGGCTGCGTTTACCGGCGAGTTACGCCAACTTTTACATCGCGAATACTTGCGTGCTTGTGCCGACGTTTGCCGATTCTGCCGACGAAGTGGCGTTGTCGATCCTGCGCGGATGTTTTCCAACTCGTCGGGTCATCGGAATCGATTGCCGCGAGTTGATCTGGGGCTTAGGCACTTTTCACTGCCTCACCCAGCAACAACCAGCGATTTGATAGGGAAGAAAACGCCCAACGCTCAACTTCCAATGCCCAACGTCGAACTCAGAGTCGGTGTTCGATGTTCGGTATTGGACGTTTAGCGGTCTTACTCCTCCGCGACCGCCGCGGGTTTATAGCCGCTTTGCAAAATTGCGTCATGAAGATCTGGCGGATGCGTTTTTCGCGCGTCAAATGTGACGATGACACGCTCGTGCTTGAGATCGACTTTCACGTCTTTCACCCCGGGAATTTTCTTCAGCACCGGTCGCAGCTTGCGCACGCACTCATCGCAATCTTCGCCTTCGGTCGCGATCTCGACTGTTTCCAAGATCGCGTGATCAGCCCGTTCGGGATTGAATGGATCGGCTGGGTCAGGCTCGTTTGGTCGCGCGGGGTCCATCGTTTCTTTATTAACGTGCGACAAGCGCGCAGCGGTTGTCTCTGAAACAGATGGTGTCAATCGTCCGCGGGCGGTTCAGGTGAACCGCCCCTACCTTGCACTACTTCGCGCGCGATCGGTTCGAGCACGCGCCAGACGTTTTCGGCAAGAATCTTTTGGCCGGCGGCGTTTGGATGAATGCCATCCGCAAGATTCAACGAGGGATCGCCTGCCACGCCTCCGAGTAAATAGGGAACCAACGCCGCGCCATTTTTGACCGCCAGGTCACCGAACAGTTTGCCGAATGCCGACACGTAGTCGTCCGTCGCATAATTGGGCAACTGCATTCCTGCGATTACGACGCGCACATTCGGATTTCGCGCTTTCACCCTATCGATGATCTGCTGAAGATTGTTTTGGATCTCATCGACCGACAGGCCGCGGAAGGCATCGTTAATTCCGAGTTCCAGAATGAAGATGTCGATTCTGCGCTTCAAATGGGGCGGTAGCCGCTCCAAGCCGCCTTGGGTGGTGCCGCCGGCCGCGCTAGCGTTGGTTACTTGGAAATCCAAGCCGGCGGCGTGCAGCTTCTTCGAAAGCAAAGCCGGATAGGCTTCGCTCCGTTTGAGCATGAACCCGTCTGATAAACTGTCGCCGAACACGAGGATGGTTTTCGTCTGGGCAGCAGAAGTCACGTAGGTGAGCATAGTCGTGAAGATGGTTAGGAGTGCCGCCAGAGCGCAATTCATTGAGCAAACGTCCAACGCCCAACGCCGAACGTCCAACGCCGAACGTCAAAGCCTCAATTGTTCTGAATTCGGCGTTGAGAGTTGGGCGTTGAGCGTTGGACGTTTAAGATTTTCCGCGTAACGGTTTAACCCTTCAACGCTTTAACTTTTTCATATGCCTAATTTCGCTATCAATGGTTTCGGGCGCATCGGGCGCAACGTCCTTCGCGCCATGTCGCAAAAACAAGTCGAGCGCGTTCTCGCGATCAACGATCTCACTGACACCCATACTTTGGCCCATCTGCTCAAGTGGGATTCTGTGCACGGCAAATTCGAAGGCGAGATCGGTTACGATGACGAGAACATCATTGTGCGCGGTCACAAAATTAAGGTTTTAAAGGATCGCGATCCAGGGAATCTGCCGTGGAAAAAACTGGAAATTGATGTCGTGCTTGAATCGACGGGCTTTTTCACCAGTCGCGATAAAGCCGAGCTGCATTTGAAGGCCGGAGCAAAACGCGTGTTGATCAGCGCGCCGGCAAAAAATCCCGACGTGACGATTTGTATAGGCGTAAATGACAAAGTCTTCGATCCCGAGAAGGACAAAATCGTTTCAAACGCTAGTTGCACAACGAACTGCCTTGCACCCATGGCGAAGGTATTGAATGACACATTTGGAATCGTGCACGGATTCATGAGCACGATCCACAGTTACACAAACGACCAGCGGATTCTCGATTTTCCCCACAATGACTTGCGACGGGCGCGCGCCGCGGCGATCAACATCATTCCGTCGACGACCGGCGCAGCCAAGGCAATCGGCGAAGTGATTCCACAATTGAAAGGGAAATTAAACGGCGGCGCCTTTCGTGTGCCGACTCCGGATGGATCAGTCACGGATTTCACGGCTGTGCTAGAAAAGGACGCGACCGTGGATGCGATCAACGCTGCATTCAAGGAAGCGGCATCGGACAAGAGTTATAAAGGCGTGCTCGAGTACAGTGATGAGCCGCTCGTTTCCGAGGATATCGTCGGAAATCCGCACTCCTGCATATTCGACAGCAAGCTAACTCTCACGCTTGGGAACCGTTTCACGAAAGTAGTCGGTTGGTACGACAACGAGTGGGGTTACAGCAATCGCTGCGTCGAATTGATGGAGCTGCTGGGGGAGTAAGGGGCTTCGTAATCGTGCTCGTGATCGACTCTTGATTTACGCAATGGCGAAACTTTCAGTCCGTGATTTGGATGTGCGCGGAAAACGCGTGTTTGTGCGAGTGGACTTTAATGTGCCAATCGAAACGCGCGGCCGCAAAATTCGTGTCACTGATGACACGCGAATCCGGGAGACTTTGCCGACCATCAATTACCTGCGCGAGCACGGCGCCAAAATCATTTTGATGTCGCATTTTGGCCGGCCCAAAGGTAAGCCGGTGGAGAAGTATTCGCTTCGTCCGATCGGCGAGTATTTGCATTCACTGATTCATCACCCCGTCATTTTTAGTCACGACACGATCGGAGAGGTGCCGAAGAAAATCGTTGACCACATGGAAAGCGGCGATGTCGCGCTGCTTGAGAATCTCCGCTTTCAGCCCGGCGAGGAAGCTAACGACCCCGACTTTGCGAAGGCGCTGGCCGAACTTGGCGATCTTTATGTGAACGACGCGTTTGGCGCCGCGCACCGCGCGCACGCATCCACGGTGGGCATTACGAAATTCGTGGAGAAATCGGCGATGGGTTTTCTGATGGAAAAAGAGCTGAAATTCCTGAAAGAAGGCCTTGAGAAACCCGCCAAGCCGTTCGTCGTGATTTTAGGGGGCGCAAAGGTGTCCGATAAAATCGGCGTTTTAAAAGCGCTGATGGAAAAGGCCGACACAATCCTCATCGGTGGCGCCATGGCGAACACGTTTTTAAAAGCGCAGGGAATTCCGGTCGGCGCAAGTCGGGTCGAATCCGACAAGGTCGATCTCGCGCGCGAACTTCTCGAACTGGCGAAGGAACGCGGAGTAAAGTTCTTGCTTCCGATCGATGTCGTCGAGGCAGATGAAATTCGCGCGGGCGCCGACGTGCGAAACACGAGTCGTCTCTCGCCGCAGCACGGGATCACTGACGGATGGCAGGCGGTCGATATCGGCGCGGCAACGGTTGCCCTTTACCAGGAGGAAATCGCCAAGGCCGAAACGATACTCTGGAACGGACCGATGGGCGTCTTTGAGATTCCTGAATTCGGCGAGGGGACCATTGCAATGGCCGAGGCAATGGCGCAATCGGGAGCGACGACGATCATCGGTGGCGGCGACTCGGTGACGGCGGTCAAACAGGCGGGGCTTGCGGCCAAGATGACGTTCCTCTCCACAGGTGGCGGCGCATCGCTTGAATTACTGGAAGGCAAAGAGCTGCCAGGCGTAGCCGCGTTAAGCGACAGGGAATAAGCTGTGCCAGTTCACGAGGTCGTTTCGAAGGTTCGCATTGAACCTCCAACGCCGCACAAGGCGACCCGGCGCAAAACCCTGATCCGGGCAGTGACCAATTCGGCCATTGCTGCAACCGCGTTCCTCTTAACCTGCATCGGTTTGCACGCGGTGCTGCCGTTTCCCGAAATCGATGGCGGGGTTTCCCAGAAATTCCGATTTTTCTCTGCGCACAAGGACGAATTTGACACACTCTTTATTGGATCGAGCCGTATCTACTTTCAGATCTCGCCCGCAATTTTCGATCGCGTCACACGCGAGAGCGGGCTGCCGACGCACAGCTTCAACTTCGGCATAGGCGGCATGTATTTGCCGGAATCCGCTTATCTCCTTGAGCAGATCTTAAACCTGAAGCCGCGCAACCTGAAATGGATCTTCATTGAATACGATGAAATGCAAACGAAGTGGTCCGCCGAAAACCAGACCAGCCGTCGCGCACTTTATTGGGCCGACTGGAAGCGGGTATCGCTTCTTTTGCGTAAACTTACCGACGCGGGCACAGGTCCGCTTTCGCTGCCGAATCCCGCAAAGCTTCGCGACATTGTTCTGGGTCAAAAGGACGATAAAAATACGCGTAGCCTGCTGACATTTCACGCAGGGCAGGTCGAAAAAAATTATACCAACGTCGCAAGAGCGGCTGATGTTCTAGACTATTTTTTGAGCCGCGACACAAATGAACGTCGCGCGAGCTACCTTGGCGCAGCTAGCGATGGTTACCTTACCAGACCGAGTCGAATGTCTCCCAGTCAGGCCGCAGCGTATGAGCGTGGGCTTGCGGCTGCGATGGCACAAGCCGGAACACATCCTCTTTCACCTTATGCGGTAGAGGCCTACCGCCAATGCGCGCAAGAAGTCAGGAATATTGGAGCCACGCCAATCCTTTTGATTACACCGAGCACAACGCAAATTAACATCGCCACCGAAAGTACCGGGCTGCCAGGCGTTGTGATGGCGTTCAATAACCCGCGAGCTTATCCAAGCCTCTATCGCAGCAGCGTACGTCGCGACGGGCAGCATCTGACTAAGTCGGGAGCAGAAGAATTCACGCGCCTTGTCGCAGCGAATTTTGTGGAGCTTGCGCGAGCAGGCGAAATCAAATGACCAAAAACCAAGGGCTGGTGGTTTAACTTCGCATCCCATTCTCTGTTCGAATGTCTTTCGTTGAATTTCGCTTCCTCTGGTTTTTTCTGGTTGTGTTCATCGTCTACTGGGCGATGCCCGGCAACACTGCGCGAAAGGTGTGGCTTCTGCTCTGCAGCTATGTTTTTTACGCGGCCTGGAATTGGAAGTTCACATTCTTAGTCCTCGGGTCCACGACGGTGGATTACATCGTCGGGCAAATGCTCGGACGTAGTGAAAGTCCGGCATGGCGGCGCTTCTGGATTGCCACAAGTGTCTGCGTCAATCTCGGCGTCCTGGCTCTTTTCAAATACTTTAACTTTTTTATTTCTTCCGCCTCCGGGTTTCTGGCCTGGCTCGGTTTACCGACGAGCGTGAACACGCTCAACCTCATTCTTCCGGTCGGCATAAGCTTCTACACGTTTCATTCGATGAGCTACACCATCGACGTGTACCGCGGAAAGCAGCGCCCCGTTTCGAATTTTGTCGATCTTGCGCTGTTCGTCAGTTTTTTCCCGCCACTGGTCGCGGGACCGATTGTCCGTGCAGTGTACTTTCTGCCGCAGCTGGTGTCGGCCCGCAAATTCTCCAATGTCGATGTGCGCGGCGCGGTAATTTTATTCCTGGCGGGATTCATTAAGAAGGCGTGCATCGCCGATGGAGTCGCGCCGACCGTCGATCGCTACTTCGCTCATCCGGCGAATTTCACCCCAACAAGTGCTTGGATTGGCGTGCTGTTCTACGCAATCCAGATCTACTGCGATTTTTCCGGATACACCGATATGGCCATCGCCGCTGCTCGGTTGCTTGGGTACCAATTACCAAATAACTTCCGGTTCCCGTACTTCGCTCAGAACGTCTCCGATTTCTGGCGGCGCTGGCACATCAGCCTCTCAAGTTGGCTCCGCGATTATCTCTATATTCCCCTTGGCGGAAATCGCGGTCCGCGCTGGTTTGTTTACCGTAATATCATGATCACGATGCTGCTCGGCGGCCTTTGGCACGGAGCTGCGTGGACGTTCGTTATCTGGGGCGCGTTACATGGAACCGCGCTGCTCATTCATCGAGAGTGGACACGCTTAACCGAGGGTCTCAAGTGGGCCGCGCGGGCGATGCGCTGGTTTGCGTGGCCGATTACGATCTATGCGGTATGCGTTGCCTGGATCTTTTTCCGTGCGCATAACCTTAGCGGTGCGGGAACTATACTAAAGCAGTTCGTCCTATTTCACGGCGGGGGTAACCAACATTTCCACCGATGGGTGCTTTTGGTGGTTGGCGCGCTTGTCTTCATCCATTGGCTCAATTCTCGCCGATGGTTTGTAGAATCATGGCGACAATGGCCTGCCCCGGTTTTTGCAGCGGCTTACGGTTGTACTTTTGCGGTTGTCCTTTTATTTGTTCCGCCCCATTACACGCCGTTCATCTATTTTCAGTTCTAAGCCTGTAACCAGGAATCAAATCACATGCGCAAGAAAATCGTAGCCGCCAATTGGAAGATGAACATGACGCAGGCCGAGTCGGCGCGATTTGTGGAGTCGTTCCTTCTTCGGGACATAGGCGAAATCACCGATGTCGAAGTGGTGATTATTCCGCCGTTTACGGCAATCGCGAAAGTGACCGAAGCGCTCGGTAATGCACAGAACATCAAGGTCGGCGCGCAAAACATGTATTGGGAGAAGAACGGGCCATTTACCGGCGAGATCAGCGCTGCGCTTTTGCGCGACTTGTTTGTGCATTACGTCGTGCTCGGACACAGCGAACGCCGCAGATTGTTTGGCGAGACCGACGAAATCGTGAATCGGAAAGTGCGCGCGGCGCATGCAGCGGCGTTGCGCCCGATTGTTTGCATCGGAGAAACGCTCGAGCAGCGCGACAAAGGGAACGTTGAAAAAATATTGTCAATCCAATTGCGTGGCAGTCTCGCTGGTTTGAATCCAAAGGAACTGCAGGAAACAGTGATCGCGTACGAGCCGGTCTGGGCCATCGGCACCGGGCGCAATGCGACCCCAGGTCAAGCGCAGGAAGCGCACGCTTTCGTTCGCCACATCTTGCGCGAAATGGCTGACGACGCGACGGCCGAGCGCGTGCGCATTCAGTATGGCGGCAGCGTGAAACCAGAGAACGCGCGCGAACTAATGAGCCAGCCGGACATCGACGGCGCCCTCGTCGGTGGGGCCAGCCTGGATCCGCGCAGCTTCGCCCAAATCGTCAAGGCCGCGCGCGAAAGGTAGCGAACTCACTGTGCATGTGTTTAGCGCCAAAGGCGCGGAATTCACTGCCAGCCTGGGGCAGCGCCGCAGATTCACGGTATCCCAAAAAGCGTCAGCGCTGAAAGCGCGATTCACTTCAGCCGTGATTTCGTTCCCATCATTTGGCGGGGCATTGATTTTGACGAGCGGTACGTGTGGGAACCATCGCGAGATTGAGACGCGCTTTCAGCGCTTAGTTTACCCGACAATCAGATTCCTGGGGCGTTGCCCCAGGCTAACATGAGGCCGCGCCTTTGGCGCTAAACACGTACCGCCGTACAGCGAGGTCGAGACGCCGCTGCTTGTTGTCCCGAACTGGCCCGACGCGCTACTGTTTGTTCGCAACCACCACATTCAGAACGGGATCGTTTGTTTGAACCCGCATGCCCACCTGTTGAATCAGTGCGGCCTGCTCTTTGAGCTGGGCGACGATACCCTCCATCCCTTTCTGCTGCTCCGCGATTGCCCAGCGTGGCATGGCATTTCTGTAGAGGCAGCCGTGTCGGCTGCCATTTCATTTGAATGCGCGCGGCACGCCCGCCACTACAGATCAGAAGCTTGTTGTAGCTGTGGCCGGGGGCCAGCTTGTCACGCTGTATCCGGCAGCTAGACGAAGCCGGATTACCCCGGCCACACACCTACCATGCAAACATCGTGTTACAGCTTGTTCGCGGCCACTTTTGCTCAGGTCCACCACGGCGGATTCGTCCTGTGGCGAACTCATCTCAATCTCGCCGTTCACTTTCTCGATTTGCGCGGCCTGCTCAGAAGGTGGCGCGAGTTTGTGCTTGCGCAATGAGTCCAAGGGCAAGTTACAAATTCCCCTCACGTTACACCGAGGGCTCGACGCAGCAGCGAGCCCCAGCGCAACCAGGGCCCGATCGCCTCGACGAACCCCAGCGCAACCAGGGCTCGATCGCACCGGCGAGCCCCGGCAAAATCACTTCTTTACGGTTTGTTCGCGACCACTTTTGGCGCGGGCTTTACCATCTCAAGCTGGGCGCTCACTTTTTGGATTTGGGCGGCCTGCTCTTTGAGCTGGGCTGTGAGAGACCCTATTTGTCTCTGTTGCAGCTGGACCACTACTTGCAACTTGTCAACTTTGTCATTCAGCATGGCTTGGTCGTGCGGGCGCGCGGGGACCTGGGGGCGCGCGGCAGGTTGCGGTGCGCCACGTTTCGCAGGTGCGCTACGAGGAGGTACGCTAGGTGCGCTCTGGTTCGGGCCAACATCCCAGCCAAGGTGGTCGTCCGCAAGGTCAAGAGTAACTTCAACAACGGAGCCGCCAACAGGCTGGAAGTTATTGAAGATACCACCGATGAAGCACTCTAGGGCATCGCCCCCCGAGAGGTCGTTGATGCGGATCGTACTGCTTTCGTCAGCGACGCCGGTACCAACGAAGTTGCCGAGGTAAGTGTTATTGAAGCCAACGACCAAGTTATTTCCTGACCCTGCACCCACGACTGTGTTCTCACTGCCATCAATGTTATTGAACATCGCGTCAAAGCCAACTGCCGTGTTGTTGTTGGCAAGGCCGAGGTCGTCGAAGTCATTATTCGCGAGCGCGGCATCACCCATGGCGGTGTTTGCAGCGGCGATACCATTGAAGAAAAGCGCGGACTCGCCAAAAGCGTTGTTGCTGAATCCGTCAGTGTTAAAAAGGAGCGCACCGGCGCCGACAGCATCGTTGAAGAAGCCAAATGGGAAGCCGTCTGCGAAGAAGTCATTAAACAAGAGCGCGTTATCACCCACGGCCGTGTTGCCGCCGGCGATAAGGTTACTATTGAGCGCAGCAGAACCAACAGCGGTGTTTGGAGAGCCATCAACGTTGAACCGGAGCGCCCCAAAGCCAACTGCCGTGTTGTCGACGGCAAGGTTGGCTCCGAAGAAGTCATTATTCTGGAGCGCGAAGGACCCCACGGCGGTGTTTCGAGCGGCATTAACGTTCTCCTCGAGCGCCTCCCAGCCAACTGCCGTGTTGTTGTTGGCAGTGGCGGAATTGAAAAGGTCATTAAACTGGAGCGCCTCGGAACCCACGGCGGTGTTATTAAAGGAATCAACGTTATTGGTGAGCGCGAAAGAACCAACTGCCGTGTTGTGGATGGCAAACGCGCCTCCGAAGAAGTCGTTGTTCAAGAGCGCATCACGACCAACGGCGGTGTTGTTAAAGGCATCAACGCTCTCATGCATGGCAAAAGAGCCAACTGCCGTGTTGCCGTTGGCGGAGCCGGCCGTGTCTAAATCATTAAAGAAGAGCGCTTGATCACCAATGGCAGTGTTCCTTTCGCCGAGTTGATTTTGGAATAGCGTGAACGCTCCATTGGCCGTATTTCCAAAGGCACCGAGGTTGATCAACAGCGCTCCCGCGCCAGTGGCGGTATTTTCATCCCCGGTGTTGATGGCCAGCGATCCAGCGCCAACACCGGTGTTCCAGAAGGCGGAACCGCTAAAAAAGAGCGATCTCCAACCAATTGCTGTGCTTCCAAGACCGGTAAACGGAGAGGTGCCATCAAGAGCGCCGCAGCCTTCCGCTGTCGCAAAATTGCTAAAGCACCCGTCCGTGTTTACATGGGCATCGTCCGTAGTCTCCGGAGGTAAAGTCCCTGCTTGCATTTGTGGTAAAAACGCAAAGCAGGCAAGAACGGACAGGGCCGTTGTGAATATTGTGACGCGATTTTTCATAAGCTTAATTTTCCTTTTTTCTTTCATTGTTTTGGCCTTCCTTGATTCCTCTTGGTCCCGCCTTCGGTCGCCGCGGCGACCTACGTCGAGCCGAGGAGCATTCATTTGTGGCCGTCACCTATTACTTCGGAAAATTTTGCCCGGCGTGGCAAAAAATTTTTCTTTACACCTAAGTGGCGAAGGTGGAACGCGTTGGTAAAGGAAATCCCGGAAGCTTTCGGAGCTAACTTTTATTAGCGCAATATTCCTTGAAGATCATCTTGCGCCTTCGGCGATTGGCTCTGGCATCGTCTTCGGAGAAGCCGATCCACCTTTCGCCAGCGCGCGAAAGGTGGGTCCGAAGCTAGAAAGACCTTCGTTGCCTTCTGTTAATCTGCTTCATTTTCTCCTTTAATGAATCACGTTTGGCGTTTGCCTCGGCCCGAGGGAGGCGACGATTTCTTCGAAACGCGGGTCGCCGCGCAACGGATCCCAATAGGGAAGCAGTTTCAATTGACCATAGCTGAGGGGGCTTGGAGGACGGACGGCGATGGCCAGCTGTTGGCAGGCGAGATCTTTGTCGCCAGTCCAGGCAGCGATCATCGCCAGATACTTGATCATCGCCGGACCGCTGACCGCATCCTTTTCCACCGGCAGAAGCTCAACCGCGTGCCGCCCTTCGCGCAGCGCTTCTTCTTTGCGTCCAAGAGCGGCATCGATTAGACCCAGCACGCACCACGGCGGACCGAAATCTGGTTGGGCCTGAATGATCTTCTCCTGTTCAACACGCGCCGCAGTGAAAGCCGACCGCGCTTTGCCATCATCCTTCACCATTCGGGCGATAACACCTTCTACAAATGGACGATTACAAAAAACATCGTTTCCCAGATTGATTGGATCCTCGCCGGCTGCGATTAAGGCTTCTTTTGCCGCCGCGGCGTTGCGTTCGGCTAGTGCACAATCGAGCCACCAATGAGCGAGATTTAGCACCGCAGCAGGATTTGTAGTCCAAACTGAATCGATTATCTGATGCAACGGCTCGGTATCCGCTCTCGACTCGAAATTGACGGTCGCAAGTACTACTTTCGTAGCGGCGTTGTTGGGTTCGAAAGCCAATATGCGGTTCAACCATAGTTGTTGTTCAGCATAGCGCCGAAGAGTCGCGTAATTTGCTGCAACGGCGTGCAGCACTCCAAAATTGCGCGGGTCAAGATCAGCGGCGCCCTCAAGGGTTCGGATGGATTCTTGCCAGTGCCCCTGACGCCTCTGGATTAAACCAGTAAGAAACAATACCTGGGGATCATTTGGCAAAGTTTGGCGGGCGACTTTCAGCTCAGCCAGAGCAGCGTCGTAATCGAGGTGTCCCGAGTAAAGATTCCACGCGCGCGCGAGGTGCGTTTCGCCTGCATCCGGACGGAGGCGAGAAGCCGCTTGAATAGCTGCTTCCGCCAGCGCCAGACGTGACGATGTACGGTCGTGACCAAAGAAATAAAGCGCGCCATGAGCATAGGCGGCATGGCAATACGCTCGAAAGAACGACGGGTCGCGCGCAACAGCCTGGTTCAGCAAATCGATTGCCTGCACGAAATCCGCTGGCTGGTTGTCTTTCTCCGAAAGAATATCATTGGCGCGCGAATAAAGATCGAAAGCGATGATGTCGCTCGTTGCGGGACGCTCGATTTCGCTCTTCTCATTTGGCGAGAGTTTTGCATGAAGCTCATCGGCAATTGCCATTGCGATCCGACTTTGTATTGCGAAAAAGTCCGCAATATCGCCGTCATAAGTGTGCCCCCATAAACGTCGCTGGGTGCGCGCATGGACTAATTGCGCGTTGACGCGCACGCGATTGCCGGAGCGCTGCACACTTCCTTCCACCACATGGGCGACCCCGAGTTGCCTTCCGATCTTGCGCAGATTGCGCGCGGCTCCGCTCTTGTATTGCATCACGGAAGTGCGTCCGACCACCTTGAGATCAGCGATGCGGGCCATGTCGGTTAGAATTTCGTCCTGCATGCCTTGCGCAAAATAGGTGTTATTTGGATCGGAGCTGAGATTTTCAAATGGGAGCACTGCTATGCCTTTCTCCGGCTCGGGATTCAAAGGCGCATTTTGGATCCGCAGTGGATGAAAGACGAAAAGTGCAGACGCGCCGAGAATGAGAATGGCGGCGGCTGCCAGAGCGACGCGGCTGCCCCGAATCCTTTCGGGGCTTGCTTCGGCCGCACAACGTTGCAATTGCGCTGCCAATTCGTGTGGGCTGGGGCGCGCTGCTAGTTCGGCGGCGAGCATCGATTTGATCAGCAATCTCAGGTGGGAAGGAACATGGACCGCTTTCAGCTGTTCCATGGGAAGCGCATTGGATTGCTGAGCGCGGCGAATTTCCTCCACGCTATGACCGGCAAATGGCGTTTTGCTTGTAAGCGCGAACCATAGGGTGACACCCAGCGAGTAGATGTCCGAGCGCGCGTCGAGCTCAGAATGTTCAAATTGTTCCGGGCTGGCGAATGCCGGCGTACCGACAAATCTGTGCCGGATCAGCGACATCGGATCGATTTGAGCATTCAGAGCTTTGGCCAAACCGAAGTCGATGATTTTTACCAGCAGCTTCTCGTCGTTTCGATCTGTGCGGTTCGCATTGCGCCCAGCACGGCGACGCAGCGCCGTGGCTACAACGCCGCGCACGTTGTTGTAGCTGCCTTGCTGCGTCGAGGCGCCTGCCGTTTCGCCCTCCGGGGAAACGAGCATCAAATTTGCGGGCTTTAAATCGCGGTGGATCAGGCCGCGTTTTTCGGCAGCAATCAATGCAGCGGTAACTTGCCGGGCGATGTCAATGGTAGTGCGGACACTGAGCGGCCCCGCGCGGCGAACGCGTTCCCCAAGCGTCTCGCCCTCGATCAATTCCATCGCGTAAAAGCATTGGCCTGTCTCTTCACGAATTCCGAATTGGAACACGGTGGCAATGTTCTCGTGGCGCAGCGTCGCGGCTGCGCGGGCTTCGCGCAGAAAACGTTCGCGCGCTTCGGTGCTTCGCCCGCCGACACCGACCCGGATAATCTTCACCGCAACTATGCGCTGGAGCGTGGTGTCGATGGCGCGATACGCCGCGCCCATCCCTCCATGGCCAAGTTCGTAAAGAGTTCCGTCCTCGCGGCGCTCAATCTCATAAACTCCAAAGCGCTCGTCGCCAGCAGCGGGCGCTTCCTGCGGCACAACCGCTTCCCCGCCGATCCCAAATCGCAACAAACAAACCATGCAGCCAAGTCCGCCACCGGATGTTTCCTCCAGCGGGCCGCCGCAGACTGGACACGTTGAAATCTCCTGAGCAGAGGGTTGCATTTGTTTGGGCTAGGTTGCGACCAACGCGCGACACAAGTACCGCAGTTCCTCGTCCACTTCCGCGGCTTCCACGACCGTATCGCGCACTTCCTCACGCAAAATTGAGCGATAACGCTTCCGCAATCGCGCTACATCGCTGCGCAAAGTAGCGACTGGTCGATGTGATCGCCGCGCCATCTCTTCGTATGGGACCGCCGATTCTTCTGTGGCCGCAAGATACGGCTTCAAGTAACTAAAAAGCTCCCCTTTACCCGCCAGCGCGCACTCTTGCGCAAGGCGATTCAGTGCTTGCCGCAAGAGGGACGCCGCCCACTCGCGGTCATAAACGTCGTCGGCTTGCCAATTCGTTGCTCGCGCAATTTGCGCTTCCGCCTCAGCGATTGCCTTGTCGTTCAACTTCAACAGGATCGTTCCGCCGCCGCGTTTCAACGCCTGTCCGCGATCGCGGACGTCTGCGATGAAATGTTTCAAGGCGCCAAGAAGAAAAGAACGAAACCGCCCCTTCTCTCGGTCGGCGCGCGCGTATGTGCGGGTCTCGATCAGGTCGGCGAAAAAGCCCTGAGCCAAATCCTGCGCATCCTCCGGTCCATATCCTTGCTTGCGTAAAAAGACGTACAACGGGCGCCAATAGATTTGGCACAGTTCCGAGAGCGCACTGAGTGCGTGAGCGGAAGCCGTCGCTGAATCGCCCGCTTCGAGCACCATGGTCCAACGTGTCGAGGCGAATAATTCATCGCGACTTTCCGCTTTGTCCCGCAGCGGAACCCGCGTTTTCACACTGCTAACGAGAATAGGACTAACAGCGACCTCGTGGCAAGACAGAAGTCCTCGCAATCGCCGCGAAGCGGGTCGGGGACACGCACGCTTGAAGCAGCGCTCTGCCGATTTATTTTGCCTGAAAGATCGGCAGTTGAGGTCGGTCTGATCGGATGAGGCGCGTGTTCTTTATCGTTGGCCCGACTGCAATCGGGAAATCCGAGCTGGCAGCCGACGTCGCGCGCGAAATGGGCGCGGAAATTGTCAGCGCGGATGCATTTCAGATCTATCGCGGTCTCGATCTACTCACGGCAAAACCAGACGCTTCAACGCTTGCGAAGGCTCCGCACCATCTAATCGGCACAACGCCTCTTCACGAAGAGATGAACGCGGAAAAATATCGCCGCGCTGCGTCGCGCGTTATTGATGAAATTCATTCACGCGGCAGACTCGCCATTATTGTTGGCGGCAGCGGCCTTTATATCAAAGCACTTACTCACGGCTTGGCACCCTTGCCTGAGGCTGATCCAAAGCTACGCGAAAAATTGAATGCCATGAGCTTGGACGACTTGCGCCCCCTACTTATCGAATTCGATCCCGAAGCAGCCCGAAACATCGACACAAAAAATCGCCGTCGTCTCGTACGCGCTTTGGAGATTTGTTTACTCACCGGCAAACCGGCATCGGAAGTTGTAGCCGGAGTCGGTGACTCCGGCCCGCCGGGATCACCGATCCCGGCTACAGGTGTGTTCGTCTTTAGCAACCGGGAGGAGCTTTATGCCCGAATCAATCAGCGGGTGGAGGCAATTTTCGAACATGGCGTAATCGAGGAAGTACGCGCTGCCGGGCCGGTCGGTTTGACTGCGTCGCAGATGATCGGTTTGCGCGAGATTCGTCAATTGCTCGATTGCAAGATATCGATCTCGCAATGCGTCGCCGCGATTCAGCAGGCAACCCGTCGATACGCCAAAAGACAGTTGACCTGGTTTCGGCGGCAAACTAATTTTTCACCGCTGAACTTGTCGCTTCTCAGTCACAACGAAGCAAGGATTTTGCTCCGAAAGCATTTGGAGCGCCGAACGGTTTCGCAGGTTCGCGCAAGGGATGATTGAAACGCGTCCGCAAAAAACGCGGGAGCGCGCGCTCCTGATTGGCCTGGAAAAACAAGGCGTCTCGAAGTGGGACTTGCACGATTCCCTCGACGAGTTGCGCGAGTTGGCGAACTCCGCGGGCGCCGAGGTCGTCGACACTGTGACGCAAAAATTGCCGAAGCCGACTGCTCCATACTACATCGGTCGCGGCAAAGCGGAATCGATTAAAGAATCGTGTCAGGATCGACAGGTCACCTCCATCATCTTTGATGATGAACTTTCACCCGCGCAGGGCCGAAACCTGGAAAATTTGTTCGCGCGCAAGGTTCTCGATCGAACCCAATTGATCCTCGATATTTTTGCGCAGCGCGCCCGGAGCCGGGAGGGCCGATTGCAGATCGAGCTCGCCCAGTTGCAGTATCTTTTGCCGCGCCTGACTCGGATGTGGCATCACTTGTCCCGGCAGACGGGCGGGATCGGCACACGTGGTCCGGGTGAAACGCAATTGGAAGTTGATCGCCGGCGCGTGCAGGAGCGGATCGCGCGACTCGAACGCGAGCTGGAAGCCGTGCGCAAGACGCGCGCGATACAGCGCGAGGGTCGGAAGCGACGTCAGTGGCCCGTCGCCGCTGTGGTCGGCTACACAAACGCTGGCAAATCGACGCTGCTGAATTTGCTCACCGGCGCCGATGTTGTGACCGAGGACAGGCTTTTTGCGACGCTGGATCCAACCACGCGCAGTTTCATTTTGCCTAACAAACAGCGGGTCCTTCTCACGGACACGGTTGGTTTTCTGCGAAAACTTCCGCACACGTTAATTGAATCGTTCAAGGCGACGCTCGAAGAAGTGCGTGAAGCCGACCTGCTCATTCACATTGTCGATCTTAGTCATTCGCGGGTGGATGAACAGATGGAAGCGGTAGATGGCGTGATCAAGGAGTTGGACGCTTTTGGCAAGCAAACCCTGATCGTTTTCAACAAGATCGACAACCTGCCGAATCGCGAGTTGGCGGAGTCTTACGTGAAGCGTTTTCCCGGAAGCGTCGCGATCTCCGCGCGCACGGGGGAAGGCGTTAACAAACTCGTTCAGGCTCTCGAAGAGGCGCTCAGTTCGTGGCGGTTGCGCTCCCGTTTTCGTATTTCATCGAACGAATCTGCGTTGATCGCAGAAATTCACCGAGTCGGTCACGTGCTGGAACTGCGCTATGAAGGCAGTGATGCCTTGATCCTCGCTCACGTTCCGCCGCATTTAGAACAGAAACTGGCTGATTACGCACTGCGGGGCTGACCAACTAGATCGCGGACACAGGATTCGAGGCTGGCTGCGATTTGCGACCAGCCGGTGCGATCATTGGCTGTCGATGCAAACTCGAGTGCTTCTCCGATCATCAGCTTGATCGACGCTGGCCGTGGAAGCTTTCGATGTGGCGGCAGGGCCTTAAAAGTTCCAGCGAGACCGCAGGGCACAACCGGCACGTTTGTTTCTGCAATGAGCATCCCAAGTCCGTGCTTGAAAGGCATCATCGAACCGCTGCGAGTGCGTCCGCCTTCCGGAAAGATGATGAAGATTGCTCTTTCTTCCTGCAATTTCCGCCGCAAATCGGCAAGCGCATGCGGACCGCAATTCTTCCGCCACATTGGCAAAGCGTTGAGCACGATTGCCGAAAAGGTGCTGGTCACATTGCTTTGAAAGAAGACGTCGCCCGCGGCAATGGGAAAGACGCGCTCGCGATGGCGGGGAGTTAGTGCTGCTCCAAGAATGAGTGCGTCGAGATGACTGCAATGATTCGCTGCGAGCACAAATGGGCCGTGCGCTGGCAGTCTTTCGCGACCGACAATCGTGAGTCGATGTGCGATAGCGAAATAACTTCGCAACAGTGAAAAACAAACATGATGCGCAAGGTTTTCGAGAAGTCCGCTTTCACGCCGCACGCTGCGGAAGCGTTCGGCTGGAGTTAGGCCGGTGTCACGGGCTGGTTGAAGGTTCCACGGTTCCATCAGATCTGCCATCCACCAAAAATTTGCTCCGGCTGGCCGACAGCGAAACCCACAAAATAATTGACATAGTGAAACACGGCAGGCGCGACAAGAATCAGGCTATCGAATCGATCGAGAATGCCGCCGTGCCCGGGAATGAGTTTTGCAGTGTCTTTGAGGCTGAGGTCACGTTTGATCGAGGAAAGCATGAGATCGCCGAATTGTCCGACCACGCTGACAATGATGCCAAGACCCAGCAAGCAAACGGGCGTGTCGAGCGCCGTACCCAACCAGACAAAATGGGCGCCAACCGCAAAGAGTGGCGTAGTCAGCACGATTGCTCCGAGCGCGCCTCCTACCGTTTTGTTCGGACTGGTGTTGGGGACAAATTTTCGATGACCAAATAAATGGCCACAGATGTAGGCAAAAATGTCATTGAGCTCCACGGCGAAGATGATCAGCAAAAGGATCGGCCGATAGTTCCAATCGTTCGCCATGTAGCCGAGATGGCCGAGCCCGCTTCCGAAAAGAGCAAAGCCGAGCACACCCAGGCCAACGCGCTGGATATAGCCTTTCGGTTGATCGGGGATCAACCCACCAATCGCAATCAAAGCGACTGTGAGGGGAAACAGCGCAACAAAGAGTCGATACCAATTATCCAGGACCGAAAAAGTGATTAGGACAATGCCGACGACCACGATGAGACTGATCGTCCGTTCCCGAAACAGCCCGGTGATGCGGGCGTATTCCCGATAACAAAGGAAACTTAGCATGGCCACAGTCAGGATCGTCCAAAAAGCGCCTGCTAGAATCGGAATCAGGATGCAGAGTGCCAGCCAAATCCAGGACCGATAACGGTCCCAGAGTTCCTTTCTCTTATCGCTGGTGCTGTTGGCTGCCCGGGTAGCGATAAAAATCAGCAGCGGTGCTAACAGGAACAGAACGAGAGCCGTCAGGGTCAGAACAACGGTCACGTGATCGTCAAAGGCGTGACGAAATCCAAAGAGTCGTTCGCGCGTAACCTGGCTCATTTCAGCGCGTGCGCGATGCGGCTGATTCGCCGAACAACCGTGATTACGCAGCCGACAACGATCACGCCAAGTCCAAGAGTCAGGAGACCGATTCGCGAATCATCGAACGTCATCATCTGCCAGGATCGTGGCGTGATCGCCGAGTATATGCAGATTAACGTGATGACCAGCATGCGATGTTGTTTTGCCATCGGGCCGCAAAACTCGTTAGGCGCGCCGGCGATTTTGCCCGCGGCACGAACATAAGCGGTGAAGATTGCTAAAATGGTCGCGACATAACCGAGCGCCACGTTTCCGCCCCACGCGAACCCGGCTCCGATGAAAACAGCCGCGTCCGAAATACGGTCCGGAACTTCGTTGTAGAGCTCACCGGTTTTTGATGTGCGACTGGACGCAATGGCAACCATTCCATCGAGCATATTAGCGGTCAGGCGCAATTGCGCGCCACATGCGGCGATGAGCCACAGGATTCGATAATCAGAAATCGAAGTCAGGCTGAGAGCGATTCCTGCGACTATGCACGCGCCCATTCCCGCGATCGAAATTCCATTCGGCGAAACATTTCGCGAAGCGAGCCAAGCCGTCGCTGCCTGCGCCCATTTGCGGTTTCGGGTGGCAATTGGGCGACGATCGATTTGTTCGGCCGCTGGTTGGTTCATCGCTTGGATTGAAATCCATAGCAGGCCTGGAGGATAATAACCAGATGACAACTCGCGAGCGCGTTACCCAGCTTTTGAAAATTTGGCCGAAGGTTTATCCAACCGCGCATTGCGAGCTGGATTTTCGGAACCCGCTCCAGTTGCTTGTGGCGACAATTCTCTCCGCGCAATCCACCGATAAACGGGTCAATATGGTCACGCCTGCGCTGTTCAAGAAATATCGCACGGCGAAGGATTATGCGGATGCCCCCCAGGCCGAGTTGGAAAACGCGATCAAATCTACAGGCTTTTATCGCAATAAAGCCAAAAGCATCCGCGGTGCGATGCGCACCATCGTCGAGAAACACAACGGAAAAGTTCCCGACACCATGGAGGAGCTATACGCGTTGCCCGGCGTCGGGCGTAAGACGGCGAACGTGGTGTTGGGCAATGCCTTTCACAAGAATGAAGGCATCGTCGCGGATACGCACGTGATCCGCCTATCGCAGAGGCTTGGCCTGACGAAACACGCGGACGCCGTAAAGATCGAGCTGGACTTGATGAAGCTCGTTCCGCGCGAGCATTGGACAGATTGGAGCCACTGGCTCATCTGGCATGGCCGCCGCCGTTGCTATGCGCGTAAACCGGATTGCTCGAATTGCGAAGTCTTCCGCCTTTGCCCGAGCGGCAAAGTTTTCCTGCGCACCGGCGTCGCGAACAAGCCGGACACGAAAACTGCTTAACGCTTGCTCTCGGCGTTTTCGGCAGGCTCGACGTGACACGAAAGACTTCCATCGCCCTCGGCTCGTTTGCGCATGCGCTGGAATTGTTTTTCGAGTTTCTTCAGCTCCTCGTCGGAAAGATTTTCGAGGTCGACAAGTTGGTTGCGTGCGCCCTTAACTGCACGGATCAGCTCGTCCAATTTGAGGTGCATTGCTTTGGCGTCACGGTTCTGTGTGTTCTGAATTAAAAAGACCATAAGGAAGGTGATGATGGTCGTTGCCGTGTTGATGATCAGTTGCCAGGTGTCGGAGAAATGAAAAGTCGGTCCCGTCAGGAGCCAAACAAGGATGACGAACACTGCGCCGGCGAATGCCCAGGCGCTGCCGAGCATAATGGAAGAACGGTGCGCGAACACGCGGAACGCATCGCTTACCACGCAAAAGAAATCCCGTTCTTGCTCGTGCCTTTTTAGTTCTCCCACCTGAGTATTATTCACAACGCTACTTAATTTTTCGCACCTGAGTCTGAGATTGCGCGCACGAATGTCCCCGGTCGCAGGGCTGACCGCCATAAAGCGGATTGATTTTCTAACTGTTTTACGGAAGACTTAGCTCCCGAATTCATGCAGCAGGTGCCCGCCTTTTCACGTCTGCAAACTGTCCCGGCTGCGCCGGTCAGTCCGTCTGGCCGCAAGTTATGGATCCTCGATTCATGGCGAGACCTGATTTTGTACGTCGGCACGCCGCTGTTGTTGGTGCCGGTGTTTGCGCTGGCCCAGGCGCGCTGGAGTCCGCAAGACATTTATCTTTTCGTCGCAGCATTCGGCGCAATGGGACATCACCTGCCGGGAATGATCCGCGCCTACGGCGACCGCGCATTGTTCGAACGTTTTAAATGGCGATTCATCTTCGCGCCGCTCTTTCTTCTCGCAGTGTGCACCGCTTTCTTTTGGTGGGATCTCAAAGGAATTTTGCTGATCGTTTTCTTCTGGGGCGTTTGGCATGGACTCATGCAAACATACGGGTTCTGCCGCATTTACGACGCCAAAACGGGAACGTTCGATGCGCTCACTCGGCGGCTCGATTTCGCCATGTGCGTGATCTGGTTCGCCACTGCGGTGGCGCTTTCCCCATATCGCCTGAGCGACACGCTCGACACGTATTACATGTGCGGCGGGCCGTTTATTCCGCCAACAGTGGTGCAACTTGGACAAGGGCTGATTCTACTGTTGGCCGTCGCCGTTTCCGTCTTGTTTGTCGCGCATTTCTGCCGGCTTTGGATAATCGGCAATCGACCCAACCCCGTGAAGGTAGCTTTGCTGATCACGAGCATCGCGTTTTGGTGGTACTGCAATAATCTGGTCGCGAACATTCTGGTTGGCATCGCGCTGTTCGAAGTTTTTCACGACGTGCAATACCTCTCGCTGGTCTGGATCTACAACCGCAACCGAGTCGAAAAAGACAGCAACATCGGCGGATTCATGCGGTTTGTGTTTCGACGCAGCGGCTCGCTGATGGGACTCTATGTCGGACTCGTCTTGGCCTACGGCTCAGTTTCTTACATTAATGCGCATATCGGCATGGAGACGGTGAAACGCATCCTTACCGGTGTAGTCACTGCTTCCACGCTGCTGCATTTCTATTACGACGGGTTTATCTGGAAGGTTCGCGAACGCTCGACGCGTCAATCCCTCGGCCTCGCTGGCGGGACCGCCGACGTAACGCTTGGCGGCTTGCTTCCCAGTTGGGCGTGGCACGGCTTGAAATGGGTGGCCGTCTTCGTTTTGCCGCTCAGCGCCTTATGGTTTTGGCAAACACACCTTGCTGTTCCCGAACTGCAACGACAGGCATGGTTGGTTGCCGACGTTCCGGTAGCCTCAAAGCCGCATTTTGATTACGGCTTGGCATTGCAAAAAGAGGGCCAATGGGAGCGGGCCGAAGAACAATATGAACTCGCGCTGGGTTTCCAACCGGCGGATGCCAGGGGGCAAATGAACCTTGCGACTGTTTTGATGGCGCAAGCCAAATATGATGCGGCTGCCTCGCACATGGAAGAAGCATTGCGACTTAAACCCAACAACGGCGAGTTCCATTTGAGCTACGCCACTTTGCTTCAGCGACTTGGACGCGGAGATGAAGCAGGACCTCACTACGAAACAGCGGCGCGTCTGATGCCGGATTCGCCGGAGGCTCATTACAATTATGCAGCGTTCCTTGCCTCAACAGGGAAAGAGAATGATGCCCTGAGCGAGCTTCGTCGTGTAGTTCACCTTAAGACGGACCACGCGGATGCGCAGTTGCAACTGGCCGACGCGCTATTTGCAAAAGGCGATCTGGAAGAGGCCAAAATACATTATACCGCGGCGCTTCACGCGGATCCCAAGTTGGCGGTCGCTCACAACAGTTTAGGCAGGCTTTACCTGACCCAGGGCCAAATCTCTCAAGCCATTGTTCAATTCGGTGAAGCGCTGCGCCTGAACCCCGATTACAAGGAAGCTGAGGAAAACTTGCGCATCGCCAAAGCAAGCGACACTCCGTTTCTTGGGAACACGCACAACTAATTTTTGGTCAGCCGCGCTCTTCATCTCAATCTGGATGACGCGTGGCGGGATGAACCGTTCCGACTGCTCGTTGCTGACGCGCGGGATTGGGGCCCGCGATTACGATTCTCTGCACCGCCGCGCGTGGTTGACGAGTTTTATCGGGCGCACGAAACAAATCTCGCCTCTCCATTTTTGCTCTATGGATCGGGGGACTTCCACTATTTGACGGCGCTTCGATTACGCCGGGTTGGCGGACCAATCGTGCTCGTTTCGTTCGATAATCATCCGGATTGGGACGTGCGTCCTCCGAAATGGGGATGCGGTGGTTGGGTCAATCGCGCACTGGAACTTCCACATGTACGGCGCGTGAGTGTTTGGGGTTGCGGTAATTTCGAATGCTGGTGGCCGCACCAGATTTTCGGCAACCGTCGCGCTGAACGCGCCGGCATTCTTGAAGTGCATCCGTGGGCGGACGATCGGCCGGTGAAAAATCGACAACGCAAGGGCGCGATATTGCGCGATAATTGGCGTGAGCGTTTTGAGCAATTTTTGAAAAGCCTCGGTGAAACGAGTGCTTACGTAACGATCGATCTCGATTGCCTCCGCGCACAAGAAGCCGTGACAAACTGGGAGAATGGCCGCTTTTCAATTGCAGATCTTGAGTGGGCGTTAGGAAAACTGCGCGAATCTTCCCAAATTTTAGGTGGCGATATATGTGGCGCGTATTCAAAACCAGAATACGCGCGCTTTAAACAGCGCTTCGCCGCGGAATTCGATCATCCGAAGATTCAGCTACCGTCGTCTGACCAGATTCGCGCGATCAATTTTAAAGCTTTGCAAAATCTCTGGCCACCATTGACGGGAACCCTGTAGTTGCAGGCTTGATTTCGGCGCGACTTTTTCATTCGATGGTCGTGTGACTCCTCAGGACGAGGTGACTTCACAGAGCGCGATCGGCGGAAATGCTTATCACGGCCCG
>WNFP01000406.1_pt1 | contig 41188 bp, 29 predicted proteins | sample 5400201 | NCBI WGS metagenome assembly WNFP01 (sample SAMN13153355, study PRJNA577476) | soil metagenome | isolation source: 115 cm saprolite under Madrone tree | place: USA:California | collected 2016-06-14 | reverse complement strand
CGCGTACCGACCTGGCCATCATCCCTGGCGTACCCGAGAAACGACTTCTGATGCCAGCGCGAGAGATCCGGAGGCGCCCAACGATATTCTTCCGTTTTCTCGTGAAAGGCAGCAGCTTCATGATGCGTATTTCGGGTCGTTAGCCTTTCTCCCGCGTCGATGGGCGCCATTGCTTTGCCAATCAAAACACCGTACATGACAACCGCGCCGCCCGGAGCGATGCTCTCCGTCGCGAACTTATGCTTGGCGGGAACGTCAGTCCTCAAGGTGACGGTCCGGCCTGCAAAACCGATCTGCTCGCCCTCGCGGAGGTCATCGAGCGCCACGAGCACGTTATCTTTCGGATTCAGTTGCAGCACACGATCTGGTGTCATAGTCCGACCACGTCCGTACCTTTCCTTGCCCGGCGCTTCAACTGAACTTCCTTCGTGTCACGTGCGGATTTCTGTTCCCTGCATGCTATAAAATCTATCATCGTTTCTACCGGCTGATACTGTCTCAATGCCGATGGCCGCCGCCTGGATAAATGCGCGGTGTTCGCTCAGGACTGGTAAACATTTGTTTTAGGAATACTCAACGCTCGAAGTTCGCGTCTCCCGTTACAATTGGCTCTGCATTTCGCCGGGTGCTGTCCAGCAACTGTGAAACTGAGGGGTGCTGTGTGGGTCATCCGCTTCTTGACTTGGCAAACAAAACGGCGGTGGTGATCGGTGGAACCAGCGGCATCGGGCTCGCGCTCACGAGAGGGCTGGCTCAGGCTGGCGCAAATGTTGTGCCGACGGGCCGCCGCGACGAACAGGTACGCAGCGCGGCGGCCGAGGTCGTGGCGCTTGGGCGGCGGTCGCTTGTTCAGACTTGCGACGTCACCGACAACGCCAGCCTCGAACGGCTGCTGAAGTCTGTCTGCGGAGAATTCGGCGGCGTCCAGATTCTCGTGAACTGCGCCGGCCGCACGAAACGCATGCCCACGCTCGAAGTTCCCGAGGACGATTGGAACGCGATTCTCGAAACAAACCTGACCGGGACTTTGCGTGCCTGCCGCATATTTGGCCGGCACATGATCGAGAAGCGCTATGGCCGCATCATCAATATCGGCTCGCTCTCCTCGTTCGTCGGTCTGTTCGAGGTCGCCGCATACGGCGCCAGCAAGGCCGCGGTCGCTTCCCTTACGAAAACACTTGCGATCGAATGGGCCACATCGGGAGTCTGCGTCAATGCCCTCGTTCCCGGCGTTTTGCGCACGGACTTGAACGCATCTCTGCTCGACGGGACCGAGCGCGGCCGGGAGTTCCTGATGCGCACGCCAATGGGAAGATTCGGCAAGCTCGATGAGCTGGCAGGCGCCGCAGTTTTCCTCGCCTCCGATGCCGCGAGTTTTGTAACCGGCCACTTATTGGTGGTGGATGGCGGCATTCTGGCGAGCGGGGTCAATAAATAAAGCGGCCGTTACGTTGTATCTCATCTTGAAAGTCCGCCTCTCGGCGGACGGCCAATCACTCCATTGAAATTGACGGCGTACATAAGGGTGAAACTTGCCGCAAGCATGCGTTCGCAGTGTAGAATGCGATGCGATCTCGCGCGGATGCGAAAAATTGGAGATTGCACCCACACGCGCGAGCCCGCTAGTCAGCGCCGTTGGCACCAGTCGGAGCAGGCAAATGGACGTCCACCAACTCGAACTTTTTCTGGCCGTCATGGATTCCCCGAGCATGACTCGCGCGGCGGAGAAAATTCACCTGTCCCCCGGCGCCGTCAGTCTCCAACTCCACAAGCTTGCGGATGAACTTCACACGGAACTTTTCGTACGGCGCGGAAAGCGGTTAATTCCCACGCCGGCGGCCTTGCGCCTCACCGAGCTTGCCAAACAGGTAGTGAAGATGATGGGTCATATCCAACAGGCGTTTGAAAATGACCTGACGAAAGACGTGCGCCCGTTCCATTTCGCCACGGGCGTTACCACGTTGATCCATCAACTGGGCGGTCCCCTGAGACAATTGCGAAAGCGCTATCCCAATGCGGAAGTCCGCGTGACTGTCGGCGTGACGGAGGAAATGGTTGCCGGCCTGCTTGATCGCCGCTTTGATCTGGCGCTCATCTCTCTTCCCGTTTCCGAAGCCAACCTAAGACTCATCCCGCTTTTTGACGAAGAGCTTCTCGTCGTGCGCCCTTCGGCAAACAAAGTGGGCAGCGGACATATCAGCACGATGCGCGCCTCGGATCTGGCCGAGGTCCCCTTCTTGCTCTATCCAAAGCGCAGCAATGTACGGCTGGTCATCGACCGTTTCTTCGACGAACTCGGTGTGACTCCCCACGTTCTGATGGAGGCTGATGACACCGAAGCAATCAAACGCCTCGTGGAGTCTGGATTCGGCTATTCGATACTTCCCGAGCATGCCCTGAGGGGGCGTTCGCACTTCTTTCAGAAATTCCGTATCGCCGGCCACCGGCTGACCAGGAGTTTGGCGCTTGCGATGGCACAAACGGAGTGCCCTCGAAAGCTCACCGAATCCATCGCTACCTTTCTCCGGGCCGCCTTGGTCGAGGGCTGATGTCCCGGCACATCCTCGGTCAACTCAAGTCTGATAAACGATTCCTTTGATAACTCTCAACACCCAAAATCCCCATCTTGGCTTACTATTGGCAGGGTTTGAGGGACTCAAGCGACCGGATGTCAGGGTAGACAAAACCTGTTTTCAGCCACATCTGTTGTCCCTCAAGCTTGGCCATTCCATCGGCTTCAATGGAGGTTGTATGTCTTCAGCAAAGGCTTCGCGCCGCGACTTTCTGAAACTTACCAGCGCCGGTGTCGCCAGCACCGCTCTGAGCGCCACCGCGTCCAGCTATAGAGGGATCATGGGTGCCAATGACCGCGTCCGGGTAGGCATTTGCGGAGTGCGCGGCCGCGGCAACGATCATATCCGCGGCTTTTCGCGTGTTCCAGGAGCCGAGGTTGCCGCCCTCTGCGATGTGGATGAAAGCGTGTCCAACCGTCGCCTCGGCGAGATCGAGAAGCTGGGATTGCCAAAGCCAAAATCCTACGTTGATGTTCGCAAGCTGCTCGAGGACAAAGATATTGATGCCATCTCCATCGCCACTCCCAATCATTGGCATTCGCTGATGGCCATCTGGGCTTGCCAGGCCGGGAAAGACGTCTATGTCGAAAAGCCGTGCTCGCATAACTCGTTTGAAGGTCGCCAACTCGTTCGTGCCGTCAAGAAGTACAACCGCATTTGCCAGCATGGCAGCCAATCGCGTTCGAATCCCGGGATGCTCGAAGCTATTCAGCATCTGAATGACGGCACGATCGGCGAGGTCTATATGGCACGCGCGCTTTGCTACAAGTGGCGGCCATCGATCGGGCATGCAGAAGTCGAAGCCGTTCCAGCCGGAGTTAACTATGACTTGTGGACCGGCCCCGCTCCCCTGAAGCCGTTTACCAAGAATCGCTTTCATTACAATTGGCATTGGATCTGGGACACCGGCAACGGTGAAGTCGGCAACCAAGCCATCCATGAAATCGATATTGCGCGCTGGGGTTTGGGAGTCGGCTTCCCTGTATCTGTGTCAGCCATGGGTGGACACTTCCTGTTCGATGACGACCAGGAGACGCCCAATACTTTGAATGCTACTTTCTGTTTCGATGCCCCGGCGGGCAAGCGCAAGATGATGGAGCTCGAAGTCCGCCACTGGATCACCAATCACGAAGTGGAGATAGGCACCGGAGCTTACGGAGCCAGCGGTGTTCCAGCCGCCGGCCTGACCACCGACCTAAACAAAAAGGCCGCTAGCCAAAAATCTTTGGGGCCAAAAGATGCGAAGACGAACACCGTCGGCAACGTTTTCTATGGATCAAAAGGCTATCTCGCTATCGATGGATACGATTCCTACAAGACATGGCTGACGGATGAGGTCGAGCCCGGACCGGCAGGCAGAGGTTCTGCAGACCACTACCGAAACTTCGTGGATTGCATTCGCAGCCGTCGTGCTCAGGATATTCATTCGCCGATTGAGGAAGCCCACATCTCAACCACCTTGGTCCATCTGGCCAACGCCTCGTACCGGCTGGGCCGTACGCTGCGTTTCGATCCTGCGAAGGAGCAGGTCATTGGCGATGAGGAAGCCAACCGTCTCCTGCGTGGTAGTTATCGCGCGCCGTATGTTGTGACCGAAGAGATTTGACCACCATTGGAGGCCACACATAATCATGCGCATTTCGATTGGCGGTGCATCTCTCTTTCTCGTTATTATGGCCGTCTGTCTAACATCTTTCGTCTCCGCCGGTCCTCGTCGCTCCGATCGCATTTCCGTGGTCGTCAACGAACAGTCCCGTCGCGTCGACATTTCCATTGACGGCCAGCCCTTTACCGCTTACGTCTGGCCCACCACGCTAAAGAAACCCGTTCTCTACCCGCTCCGCACTGCCAAAGGCACCGCTGTCACTCGCGGCTTCCCTCTCGAGCAGCGTCCCGGCGAACGCGTCGATCATCCTCATCACGCCGGCCTTTGGTTCAACTACGAAAACGTCAACGGGCTCGATTTCTGGAATAATTCCGACGCCATCAAGCCCGAACGCGGTCCCAAGATGGGCACCATCCTTCATCGCTCCATCGTCTCCGCGAAAAGCGGCGCCCAGCAGGGCGAACTCGACGTCGAGTCCGACTGGGTCACCTTCGACAAGAAAGTTTTGCTCCGCGAACAAACGCATTTCGTTTTCCGCGGCGGCCCCGGCTTCCGCAGCGTCGACCGCATCACCACTCTCCGCGCTCTCGATGAAAAAGTTTCTTTCCCCGACGAAAAAGACGGCCTCCTGGGCCTGCGCGTTGTTCGCGCTCTGGAAATTCCCTCTGACAAGCCGGAGGTCTACACGGACGCCAGCGGCCATCCCACCACCGTCGCCAAGCTGGACAACACCGGCGTCAACGGCACCTACCTCACCAGTGAAGGCAAAAAAGGTGACGCCGCCTGGGGCACCCGCGGCCGCTGGTGCAATCTCAGCGGCCTTGTGGGCGACGAGCCCGTCACCATCACCATCCTCGATCATCCAGCCAATCCCGGTTTTCCCACTTACTGGCACGCCCGCGGCTACGGCCTTTTCGCCGCCAACCCGCTAGGCCAGAAAGTTTTCAGCAATGGCAAGGAAGAGCTGAATTTCTCCCTGGCCCCCAATACCAGCGTCACCTTCCGCTACCGCATCCTGATTTCTTCCGCCATCGCCACCCCCGAAGCCACCGAAGCCGCTTACAAAGAGTTCGTCGAGGCGTATCATTGATGCACTGCGTAACATGACCTTCCACATCGGCCTCATCGGCGGCGGCAACATCACGGAAACCCACGCCCGCGCCGCCCGTGCCATCCCGGGCGTCGAAATCTCCGCCATCCACGGAACCAACGCCGAAAAAATCACTCGCCTCTGCCGCGAACATGGTGGCACCCCCTATCAAGATTTCGAAGCCTTCCTCAATCATCGCCCCATGGATCTCGTGATCATCGGCAGCCCCTCCGGTCTCCACGCCACCCAAGGTATTGCCGCCGCCCGGCGTGGCTTGCACGTCCTCACCGAAAAACCAATCGAAATCTCGACCGCCCGCGCCGACGCCCTCATCGAAGCCGCAAAGCAATCCCACGTCCAGCTCGGCGTCATCTTTCAAGACCGCACCAAGCCCCACATTCGCCAGCTCAAGACCTGGCTCGATCAAGGCCTCCTCGGCAGGCCCCTCATGGTGGACGCCCGCGTGATGTGGTATCGCCCGCCCGAGTACTACTCCAATTCCCGCTGGCGCGGCACATTCGCCCTCGACGGCGGCGGCGCGTTGATCAATCAAGGTGTCCACACCGTTGACCTCCTCCTCTGGCTCCTCGGCGATGTCGTTCGGGTGCAAGCGCGCACCGGCACACTTCTACACAAGATCGAGGCCGAAGACACCGCCGCCGCCATTCTCGAATTCGGCAGCGGGGCCCTCGGCATTCTCCACGCCAGCACTGCCGCCTACCCCGGCTACCCCCGCCGCGTCGCAATCTCCGGCACCGAAGGCACCGTCATTCTCGAACACGACCGCATCATCGCCGCCAATCTCCGGACCCCTCTCCCCGGCGCCAAATCCGCACCGCCCGACGAAAACCAAAGCGCCTCCTCCGCCGCCGTCACCGATTTCCGCGGCCACCAGGCCGTCCTCGAAGATTTTCTCCAAGCCATCGAGCAGAATCGCGCCCCCGTCTGTGACGGCCTTGAAGGCCGCCGCAGCCTCGCCCTGATCGAATCCATCTACCGCGCCGCAAGAACCCCCGATCGCGTAGCCACCGTCTGAACCGAAAAAAGATACATCCAGCACGCGACTCACCTGTTGCTTTCCCAAAGGAAGTGTGCCATCCTCCCTGTTGGAAACCAACACGGCGGTGCTATGAAACAGGCATGGTTATGAAACAAAAGGCGGACGTCCTCGAAGGTACGTTGGCGCTGATGGTCCTCAAGACTCTCGATGTCCTGGGACCGCTGCACGGTTACGGAATCGCGCGGCGCATCGAGCAGATCAGCGGAGATCTGCTGGCCGTGAATCAAGGGATTCTGTATCCCGTGCTGTTGAAGCTGGAGCAAGAAGGCGCCATTGCATCCGACTGGGGCGCCTCGGAGAATAATCGCAGGGCGCGCTTCTATCGGCTGACACGGGAAGGACGTAAGCAGTTGCAGGTCGAGGCTCAGGACTGGGAGCAAACGGCGGCGATCATCGCTCGGTTCTTCGGTGCGAAGGCGGAGGATTTGTCATGAAAGCTCTGAGGCGGTTCCTCAACCGGCTGTCCAACTCGACGGCAAGGCGCGAACAGGAAGAACGATTGCGGGAAGAGATTGCGGAGCACATCGCCCTCGAAACCGACGAAAATCTCCGCGCCGGCTTATCACCGGTCGAGGCACGGCGCCAAGCCATGCTCAAGTTTGGCGGCGTGGAAGCGATGAAACAAGATTATCGCGCCGAGCGAGGATTCCTACTTATCGAGAATCTGCTGGGGGATTTGCGAAACGCAGGTCGAACGATTCGCCGCATGCCAGGGCTGGCGTCCGTGATCATTGTTTCGCTGGCCATCGGAATTGGCGTGAATACAACGATCTTTTCATGGATTCAGATGATCCTGTTCGAACCAATGCCCGCCGTAAGCGGTGCAGCGAACTTTCTGCTGGTCGAGCCTCGCACGGAGGCGGGCGGGTATTCAGGCGCTTCATGGCTGGAATATCGCGACTTGCAGACGCAAGTGCCGGCACTGCGGGACATCGTGGCATCTCAGATGGTGCCCTTTAACGTAGGAGAGAGGGGCCAGACAGAGCGCACGCACGGGCAACTTGTCTCCGGCAATTATTTTTCTGCGCTGGGACTGAAGCCTCTGATCGGCCGATTTTTTCGGCCGGAGGAGGCGGAGCGGCCCGGGACTGAGCCGGTCGTAGTAATTTCGTATGATTACTGGCAAACGCGGTTTCGCGGCGCGCCGGAGGCCGTTGGTCAAAAAGTGCGCGTTAACGAGCGCGACCTGATTGTCATCGGCGTGGCGCCCAGGGAATTCCAGGGAACAATGGTCCCTTTGAAGTTCGAACTGTGGGTGCCGGCCACGATGACGCCTGCGTTGCTCGGCGGAACGCGCGACCTCGAAGATCGCAGCATCCGCGCTTTTTCGTTGATCGGAATGTTAAGGCCTGGCGCAACGCGCGAGGAAGCACAGGCCGAGTTCAGTACAGCGATGGCGCAGCTTGCGCGCGATTATCCTGAGGCCAGCGCGGGGATAGGCGGTGAGATTCTTACATTCTGGAAAGCGCCGCGCGGTCCGCAGCGCTTGCTGATCAGCGGGCTAGCCATCTTGCAAGGCGTTATGCTGCTCCTGCTGCTGGCGGTCTGCGGAAACACGGCAAACCTCATGCTGGCTCGTGGAAGTACCCGGCAACGCGAGATGGCCGTGCGCGTGGCGCTCGGCGCGGGACGCTGGCGCATCGTCAGCCTGGTGCTCTCGGAAAATATGTTGCTCGCTCTCCTCGGAGCAGGCCTTGGAGCAGCCATCGCGGTCTGGGGCACCACGGCATTGCGCGTGGCGCCAATGATTGGCGCATTTCCGATCCTGTTTCCAACTAAAGTGGATGGATTGACCCTGGCCTTCGCGATGCTGCTCGGTGCTGCGTGCGGTCTGATTTTCAGTGCGGCACCGGCGGTCCATCTGGCACGGCTGGATCCACAGGACGGGCTTCGCTCCGGTTCCAACACCCCGCTCCGCAGCCGCGCGCGCAAAGTTCTGATGGGCGTGGAAGTCGGACTGGCGATGGTCGTTCTGATCGCGGCGGCGCTCTTCTTCGAGAGTTTTCGCTCGGCACGCCAGACAGATCCGAGATTCCGGCCTGAAGGCGTTTTGCTGGCCGCCTACGACTTGAGCGGACGGAATCCCGACGAGGCGTTCGAGCGTGAATTTGCCGCGCGCCTCCTCGAACGGCTGCGATCGCTGCCCGGCGTCGAAGCCGCCGCCATCGCTACGAATGTTCCGGTGGACTTGCATGGAATTCCGACTCGGTCCTTCACAGTGCAAGGCCGCGTGCGCACGGCGCCGGGGCAGGATCGAGCCGTTTCGAATACGGTCACGCCGGGATACTTCAAAGTGATGGGCATCCCGCTACTCGAGGGAAACGATTTTGCCGAGATGCGGGATAGGGCGGCGCCCGCCGAGGCCATCGTCAATGAGGAGTTTGTCAGCCGTTACCTGGATGGCGCGGAGGCCATCGGCCGCCGCATACAGACGCGCGCGAGAAGCTTCGCGGTCATCGGCGTGGCGCGCAATTCGGTCTACGCTCACCTCGGAAGCGCGTGCCGTTCTGCGCGATCTCGATCCCATGCTCCCTCTTTACGACGTGCGTACATTCTCCCAGCACATCGAACGAAACCTCTATCTGCGCCGGATTCCCGCGCGGATGTTCGCCGTGCTCGGGCCACTCCTGCTCAGCCTCGCAGCGATCGGGATCTACGCCGTGGTTTCCTACGCCGTGGCCAGGCGCACGAGAGAGATTGGGGTGCGGCTGGCGTTCGGGGCCACCGGCGGGAGGGTGGTCCTGCAGATTATTCGCGAGAACTTGAGCGCCATCACCTGGGGTACGGCAATTGGATGGGTACTTGCGCTCGTGATTTCCGTTCGCGCAATGACGAAGGGCCCGATCAACTTTCCGGTTTTTATCGCTGTACCGGCGATTCTGTTAGGTGTTGCGACATTAGCCTGTTGGATTCCAGCGCGGAGAGCCAGCCGGATTGATCCGATGGCCGCGCTCAGGCACGAGTAAAAGCAGGGACGTCGCGGCCTGCGCGACCAGCGGGGGCAGCTTCTGGCTAAGCCGGATTATCGGACATGCGGTTCTGGTATTTCCTTGGGAGTCGGGTGCCACGCAATCGACGAGTTGTGTGGATTCACTTCCTCTTCGGCTTCATAGCAAATCGAATCTTAACCTACCAGCTATAGTGGACCTTGTAATTCACGGTCTTCTCTCCGTCGGGCGGAATCTCGACCACAAACTCAATCGTCTGGCTGTTGCTCTTCTTAAAAGGATCCGAATTCTTCACGATATCCCAGCTCGTCCAGCGATACAGGTGCTCCACGATGCGCACCGCGACCGGCTCGGTCTTGTGATTCCGCACTTTGATCTCAAACGATTCATCAATCCACCGTCCGTTATAATCGGCCCGGTATTCCGTTCGGCTGCGCTCCCCGGTCATCTCAAACGCGCTGCCGGTATACAGCCGGATCGTCTCGTCCTTTGGCGTGTGGTCAATGTCGTTCTCGCCCGTGAATTCCAGTTGCCCATCATCGTCGCGCCGGTAGAAGCGCACGCGCCCTTTTGGTAAGGCCATGCCCAGATGATTCCCCGCGCTGTTCTTGAACTCCTGCATCACCCATATTTTGGGATTCGAGAGCGTGCCGTAGCTCTCCTGCTGGCGGATATTCTCGTAGGTCCAATTCCGGTAGTTCTGGTCTAGCTTGAATCCGTCGTAGATATAGACCGTCTGCGACTGAATGCCTCCAGCACGGACGAATTCCACCTGCTTGGTCTCGCGGTCATGAAGAGTTGTGGGGTGTTCGAGCGTATAGAGATGATATTCGTCGAACGCCTTTTCCTGGACGGGCGGACCAAACTGTCCACCGCCTGCGCCAAAGCTCGAGGCTGGCCCGCCTGCCGTGAAGCTTGCCCGCTGTGGTGGGACCTTGTTTATATCACCGGCCATCAATTTGATGCGCGCATCGTGAAACGTCTTCCCGCTCTGATTGTCGAGCGTCACCCAGCCCACCAGCTCAAGTACGCTCCCCTTCGGCGGCGCCACCACGTTATAGCTGGCGTCCCAGTTCATCCCGGCGGTCACGTAGCTGAACTCCGCCGTTGTCGTTCCTGGCTTGTCCGTTTGCAATTCCCAGGACAGCGTGGGCTTTAGTACCGTATCGTCGGCCAGTGCCGGGAAAAGCGGTTGACCCGGAAGCGAGAATTGCAGTTTGCCGTTCACTTCAATCACCGGCTGATCGCCGCCACCCTGCGCCATCGAAGCCTGCTGCTGGTAATACTGCTGCCCATACGCTTGAAAGGCTGTGTAATGAGGCACATACCCGCTGCGGATGATCTTCCCCTGCACCAGGCGCGGGCTAGTGTCCTTGTCTGTCTCGAGGAAATCAATGGTCTTTCCTTCGTATAGGGAAAGCAGCAACTGCTGCGAGACGGGATCATTGCGGTAGTTTTGCTCGAGAATCTGGAGGCGGCGGCCACTGTCGAGCGGGCGCAGGATCACCGAATCCGGCTCGAGGTGCCCGGTGATGTCCGTGACCTGCACATGGTTTGCGCCCAACTTCAGATCGAGCGGTATCTTCTGTCGTACCACCGCGAATTGCTGGTTGTAGATGGTCAATGCGGGAGCTTCGCCTTTCTTCTCTTCATCCGCGCCCCCAGCCAGCGCCCGATCCCACGGATCGAGCACGCCCCATAGAAGGACTCCGCACAAACCCAAACTGCCAACCTGTCGAATACTTTTCACGTTCCCCTCCTGCCAACTGCAAATGCCCCGGTTAGACGCCAGCCCCTTGCCCGCTGTTGCCACACCACGAGCAGATCGTTCTCGCCCGTGAAGAACCCGGACCAAACAGCTGTGGTTAAGCCAGCCGCCTGACGCAATCTCGTAGAATCTCGCCTTCCCACTGCGGTCGCGTTGGATTCCTTGGATGTGTTCGATTGGAGGGGATTCGTCCGGTCAGGCGTAAGAATACCGCCGCGGAATGTTTATATGCGGGAACGGGGTCGCGAAACGCCACGTTGCCCAGGTACTGCAGCGCATCCGACAGAGAGTAGTACGCAGGATCACCGGCTTCCCACAGCCGGTCGCGCTCCGCAAATTTCTCTGGAGCAAACGTCGCCAATCCCAGCAGATAGTCGGAGCCGTACTCGATCATGTTGATGCCCAGGTCGTTTCCCGTGTAGATGCGGAAATCCGGCCGGTGTAAGTCGCGAAGAGCCAGCCGCTTGAGTTCGATCAACCGGTCGAGCGAGGAGTGCTTGATTCCTTTGATCTCCGGAATGTCCATCAATCGCCGGAAAGTTTCTTCGTCAAAAATTTCACCGTTCGGCGCAAACACGGGGCCCAGCTCGAACGCCAGCACGTGCGGATATCCCCGGCACACTGCCGCATAAGCCGCGACCTTCTCCGCCGGAGATTTTCGGTGCAGCCGGCTTGTCTGGAATAGAATCGGAATTCCGCCATGCACGACGATGGCACCCATTTGTTTTCGATAGAGCGCGACAACGTCACCGCGCTGCCCTTCAATGTATGCTCCACCGACGAAGGGCACGTCTTTGCCGAGCGCCTCCCGGGTCCAGCGCAGCACGTTCACTTTCTCCATCTCGCTCAGGTAATTGACGTACCCGGTGTCCATGTTCACGGCATTCATCAATCCAGCTCGCTGCGTCGCGCGCAGGTGATTCTGAAACGCTTCGACAGCGATTCGTCCATCGGTTGCAAACGGCAAGAGCGCTGCGGCGATGCCTTGCACTTTGCGCCCGGGCTGTTGCCGCTGAACGGTGGATCCAATGTTCATTGCTTCGCCTTTGCGGCCTTCAACCGCTCGGCTAATCGAGAGCTTTTGTAGTAGCTGTCGAGCGGGTAGCAGCCGGAAGGCAGTCCCATCCGTGGTGCGGTCGTGCAATCGCTGAACGTTCTGCAAACTCGCTTGTGCTGCATCGTGTTTCCTTCCGTTGCATCCCACAGAATCTCAGGATATGTCAGCACCATCCGGCCCAGCCCAACCAAATCCGTCCAGCCGTCGCGCACCGCCGCTTGGGCCACGTGCGGCAGAAAATCCTGCAAATAAGTGTACGCACTACCAACAAAAATCAAATTCGGAAATCGCGTCTTCAATTCCCGCGTAACGTTCAGTTGCTGCGCAACTCCAATCAATGGATCCTCCGGAGGAAGATATCCATCCGACGGGGGATACAGCGCCGGCCGCTGAATATGCGGATTGTAATAAGGGCTCCCCGCCGTAATGTTCACGAGCCGGATTCTCAGTTCTTCAAGCAAAGACAAGAATCGGATTGTCTCCGTCAAATCGATCTTTCTGGGGTCGTTCTGGTCTACGCCGAATCCCCAGCGGTACGGAATCAAATTTTCTTGCGATTCCGGAATTCCCGGTCCTAATTTTCCTTTCGTTGACTGCGATGGATCGGGACGAAACGGCACGGAATCGAACGCTGAAAATCGCACCCCAATATCGATTTCCGGCGCAATCGCGCGAATCCCCTGCACCACTTCGCGCAAGAACCGCGTCCGATTTTCGAAACTCCCGCCATACTTCCCTTCTCGCGTGTGCGCGCTCAGGAATTCATGGCCAAGGTAGCCATGACAATGCTTGATGTCCACGAAATCGAATCCCAATTCCTGTGCCATTTTCGCCGCGCCATGAAATTCTTCAAGGATTGCTTCGATTTCCGCGTCCGTCAGAACCGCATGTTCGCCGGATAGCCCGAGTCTTCGATCCAAAATCGGATGATGATAAAGAATGCGCGGCTCCGGCTTGTCCTGCCTGTCCGGACGGCAGTAGCGCCCGGAATGCGTCAACTGCAATCCAATCAAAAGCCCTTCATCGGAGCCTGTCGTCCTCCGGTGTTCTTCGATCAACACTTTTCGCAATCCCGCCAAGCCGCTGAGCGTGTGCTTCCGAATCACCAGCTGATTCGGATTCGCACGCCCCTGGTGCGAGACTGCGACGGCCTCGCCGCCCCAAATCAACTTGCCGCCGCTCCGGCCAAATTTCTTCCATCTTTCGATGGTATGCTCGCTCGGATTTCCATCTGCAGTGCCGTCCCATCCTTCCATGGGTTGAACGGCGATGCGGTTTCCGATTTTAATTTCTCCGCGCGCCAAAGGTCTTCGAGGCGGCGACTCGGCGCCGCGCGCGATTTCGCTGTCGCACGGAATGGTCAAACCGAGTGCGTGAACATGATCCTGGAAGCGCTTCACATCCTTAACAGTGCCCAGGCGGAGAATCGGGAACGTGCTCATCGAGGATTCCGTCCTTTGGGCAGCGCCAGTACCACGGCGGCGCTCAGCAGGGCCATGCCAATCAGCGTGAGGAAACCCGCGGCATAACTTCCGGTGGCGTCGCGCAATCGTCCAACCAGCCAGGGAGATACTGCTTCGGCCACGCTGCCCGCGGTCAAGATCACTCCAAGCAAGCGGCCGAGAAGTTGCACGCCGAAAATCTCCGCGGTCACGAGAGGCACAATCATGTAGTCGCCACCGAGACCAATCCCAAAGACAGCCGCGAACGCGTACATGGCCGGTTGCGATTGCGCCGCAAATAACAGAGGAATGGAGGCTGCGATGAGCAAGTATATGAGCAGCATGACGTACTTCTTCAGAAAGCGGTCCGCCAGCCAGCCCATCAGCAATCGCCCGGCGATGCTGAAACTCAATACCAGCGATAGGATTCTAGTGGCCTGGCTCTGCGTAAAATGGAGATCCAGGCTCAAGAAAAGTTTCAAATTCTGCTGCGTACCGCTGACCGCGGCGATCGAAAGCATGCTGCTCAGCGTCAAGAGAAAAAATGGAAGGGACGCGAACGCGGTCCGCGCAACGGGCCCTGCTGATGTGTGGTCTTCCTTTGGCTTGGGCGCGTCTTTGGCAAGGAGCGCGGCGGGGAGAGCGATAAGCAAGATCAAGAAACCGAGCGTTCGAAGCGCGGCTTGCCAGCCAAAATGCTGAACGAGCGTATGTGAAATCCATGGCACGGCCGCGCCGCCTAGCCCGATTCCCAAATACGCGAAACCCATGGCCTTGCCACGCGACCGTTCGAACCTGCGCGACAAGAGCACCTGGTTCGGCAAGGGCCCACCGCACACGTATCCCAGCGCGTTCAGCATGTAAAAGAAATAAAAGAGACTGAGTGTCCGAATGCTTCCCAGCCCAATCAACGCTGCGCCCGCCATCAAGATTCCTGCGATCATGAGGCGGCGCGGCCCGAAGCGGTCCACCATCCATCCGGCGATGAATCCGAAGATTGGTCCCACGACCAATTTGCTCAAAGCATTCCCGGAAGTCACCTGGCCCCGGGTCCAACCAAATTGCTGGACCATGAAGTCGTAATAGAACGGAAGCCCCCAAAGGGCCATGCCGACAATGCAAAACAGGACAAGAAAAGCGGTTGCGGTAACCTGGGCGGATTCGCGGTTCAGCTCCGGGGATGGCGCTGAGTTCGGCTCGTTCGAAACAACGGGCTCCCGCTCGGTGCCGGCTTCCTGTGTTCGGATCGGGTCGCTCAATCAGTAGCCCTCGTCCATTCGAAAGTCCTGGAGCAAACGCGCCTCTTGACAAACGCTGGCATGCTAAAGATTCTTTGTCTCGAAGTCGAGAAGCTTCTTCGGTGAATTGGTTTGAATTGACTGAACGATGATTCCAGCAGAGCAAAAGGAGAAAATCATGGCCGTGACGCGACGTGAATTGTGCTCCATGCTTCCCGCGGTGTTGATTCCCGCAATTGTTCCGGCGGAAGCAATCGCCGAGCAAGACAAGCCGGCCATGCCGTCGGCGATGTTTCCTCTGGACAAGATGCCGGTTCGAACGCCGAACAACGCCGAGATTCGGGACGTGCTAAAGGGCAAGCTGGCGACGGGAGAATCGCTCGAAGTGCATCAAACGACGCTCGTGCCCGGCGGAGCACCTCATCCCCCGCATCGTCACCAGCATTCTGAAATGTGGCTGATTCGAGAAGGAACGGTGGAAATCACAGTAAACGGCACAAACTACCGGCTGGGGCCTGGCTCGGTGGGATTCGTGGAGTCAAACGACGAGCACGGAATCAAGAATGTGGGAACAACCTCAGCGACCTATTTTGTTGTGGCGGTTGGCCCGGGCGCGAGTTAGAAAGAAGAGAGCCTCCATCCAAGGAGTTCAATTAGCAGCTCTAGTAGCCTTTCACCTTGATGACCAAGTACGTGAATTCGCGGGCGCCATCGAGGACCAGCTGGTGAGGCACGCGAGCGGGAATGCGCACGACGTCCCCGGCCGAGAGCTTTTGGCGGACACCGCCTTGAATTGTGCCGTTGCGCTTCTCATGGGGTGCAACCGTCTCTCCATTTAGCAACGTGCCTCCCACAAGAAGCGTTGCCGAGCCAGACTGCACGAAGAAAACATCCGCTTGAGTCTCGTGCCATTCGGGCTGGCCGTCGGCTTCCCTATGAGCCAACAAGAACAATTCGTTCGGATAATCGGAGAGCTGCTTCACGGCGACGTGATGAGGGTCGGCGGCAACCTGGCCAGAGAGTGCCTGAGAAATGCTCTCGAAGGCAGCAGGTGACCAGTGCTCGAAGCCAGCCGGGACCGGCTCGGCCGATCTCACGGCAAAGAAAGGAATCGCAATCACGGAGATTAACCACAGTTTTTTCATTCCTCATCACCTCGAGACGACTTCGGGATTTCCACTCGGAATCGGCATCCTAATATGGCTTAGCCCACTAAATAACAAAAATCGGGGCGCCCTCCTAGAAAAGGCGCCCCGACGCTTCTTCCTTCGTTTGGGGGTCAGAAGAAAACTTTCACTGCCAATTGGGCGACACGCGGATCCCCGGCCTGGCCGGCACGGAAAGTGCCGAAAGCAGCGTTGCCATTGAGCTTGTCGAAGGCACTGATCTGGTCAGTGCCGTTGACAGCGCCGCTGCTGGTGCTTTCCGGGGCGAAGTTGGGATGGTTGAGAACGTTGAAGTATTCGGCGCGAAGCTGGAGTTTCCAGCGCTCGGTAAAGTTGAAGTATTTAGAGAGCTGGACATCCCAGTTGGAAGTTTTCGGAAGGCGAAGTACGTTCTTGCCGACGTTACCGAAAGTACCAAAGATCGCCGGATTGTTGCAGGTTGTAGCGGGAGGCGTGCATCCGGTCGTGATCTTGGTCGGCTGAAACGCGGCCGGGGTGAGCCAGCTTACGCACTTGGCAGTGACGCCGGCGCAGGAGTTAGGGCTATAGGGATCGACACCCGAGATGAAGGTGCCGCGGTCCTGGCCAATGCCAGTGCCCGAGAGCTCGGTCCCCTGCAGGACAGTGATGGGGCGGCCGCTAGCGGCGGAGACGATGCCACCGATTTCATAATCACCCAAAAGATAGCGAAGTAATGTGCTGGAGCTCTTGACGCCGGGAGAGTGCCATACATAGGACGCGGTGAAAACGTGGGTGTGATCAAAGCCTGATGGTCCGTAGTCGAACTGGTGGCGGCCCGGAGCGTTGAACGGGAGTGTCGAGTAACCTGTATCGAAGCCCGAGACGCCTTCACCGAACGGGAGATCGTCCAGGCTTTTGGAGTAGGTGTAATTGGCCAAGACAGTCAGGCCGTGGGACATCCGCTTTTCGACGGAAGTCTGAAGCGAATGATAGCTGGCGTTGACGTCCGTAATGTCGGCCTGAACCGTGGACGAAAAAGTGTTGGGCTTGAACTTTGCGCCGCTGGTGTTCGGGTTGCCATGGCAGGATGCCACAGTGCCCCCGGTCGCCTCGCAGACCGTGAGGTTTGCAAGGCCGACGTTGGCCTTGCCATTGCAAGGTACTGTCGACGTGGGGTCGGTACAGGGAACGCCCGCGTTGTAGTACTGAGTTTCGAGAATGTGAAGGCTGCGAGAGCCGACGTATCCCACACGGAACAAAATGTTGGACGGCAACTGGCGCTCGACGGTGAGGTTCCATTCATAAACAGTTGGAACCTTGTAATTGCCGCTGGGGTCGTAGCTGACAGCGATCTCGTTGAAAGGGGGAATATAGGCAAAATTCGTGGGCGCGGGGAATGGACTCGGGAACTTGGGGTAGCTGGCCGCTTGCGCACCGCTACAATTAAGAGCCGCTTGAGTGGCCGGTTGAGTACAGAGGGGATCACTGAAAGAACCGGGGCTGGAGGAGGCCGTCGGAGCACTGTTGCCAGCCGTAGAAAGAATGAATTGCGGACTGAAAGGCCACTCATCCACGAAACGGTTGCTGAGCATGCCCATGACGCGTGTGTCGTAGAAAATACCAGCACCACCACGCAGGCTTGTTCTGCCATCGCCAAAAACGTCGTAGGCGAAACCGAGACGGGGAGCAAAGCCGGTCCAGCTGATGTTGAGAGCATTTTTCGGCATGCCAGGGTCGCTGGCAATTCCGTTTTGCGCGGAGAAGAAGACGCCTGGAGGCGCGTTGGGATAAACCTTGGAAACAGTGCCAGCGGCCATGGCGGCCAAGTTGACCTGAGCCCAGCGGTTTCCGGTGTCACTCCACGGTAACGCGGGTTCGTAGCGCAAGCCGAGATTGAGAGTGAGGCGGCGAGTGACCCGGTAGTTGTCCTGAACATAGACGCCGATAAAGTTGGCGCGATTGTTCTTGAACTCTCCTGCGCCTTGCTGGAGAGCGAAACCGTTGCCCACGCCGGCGCCGTCCGAAAGGATGCCAGCGAGAAAAAGCTGATAGGGAGCAAAACCTGTGCCGCCAAACAGGTAGTTGTCTTGTGTGCCGAAGCCAAAGATCCCGGGCTGGTTGAACTGGTTGTTGAGGTCCACCAAGCTACGTTCCAGAGAGCCGCCGAAATGAAAGTCGTGCTTGCCCTTTTCCCAACTGACGTCATTGGCCCACGTGTAGTTATTGCGGGTGAAGAAAGCGACGGGATTGTCCCCGAAGGAGAAACCCCCTTGAACGCCGACACCCTGAATGGCAGAAGGAGTCGGCTGGAACGGGATCGAAACGCCAAAGGCTGTGGCGTCCGCAGCATTCGATCCGGGGCCGCGGTGGGAGACTTCGCGCGAGTAGCTGAAGCGGAAATCGTTGACGAGCCGGGGAGAGAAAACGTGAGTTTCGTGCGCCAGGAAGTTTTGCGCGGTGATCGCAAAAGTACCGTCCGTGTAAGAGACAAGCTGCAGAGGATTAAAAACGGGCGCCTTTGTGAAGCGATCGAATTCGTAACGGCCACTCAGTTTGTCGTTCTGCCTGAAGGAGTGATCGACGCGGCCCATGACGGAATCAAAGTTCTCGGTGTCGGGCTTTGAGAAAGGCACGGTTGGGTTTGACCCGGCGGGGATGGAGCCGGCCAAGCTGAACTTTGGAGAGGCAAGGGCAGCGCCCGTGGCTGGGCTAATGCCCAGGAGCGTGGCAACGGCCGGATCGATTACGCCGGCAGGACCGGTTGCGGCAGTGGTGGGAGCGCCGCAAGTGGGACAGGCCGCGCTTTTAGGGGTCAGAAAGTTAGTGATGTCGGTCTGACCGACAACTTTTTGACTGCCGAGGACGAGGTTACGGAATGCCGTGCGCTGATAGCCGCCAAAGAAGAAAGTCTTATCGTGAATAATCGGTCCACCGATGGTACCGCCGTACTGATTGCGCTTGACGCGATCAGGGGTGGTCGGCGTGGCAAAGAAATTCTGGGCGTTGAACACAGGATTGCGGACGAATTCGAAAGCATCTCCGTGAAAATTGTTTGTGCCGGATTTAGTGATGACGTTAACGACGCCGCCAGCGTTAGAGCCATACTCCGCGCTGTAATTGCTGGTCTGGACGCTGAATTCCTGGAGCGCGTCGGGGAACGGAAAGGGCTGATTGACGTTGGTGTATTCGTCCACGTAGTTGCCGCCATCAAGCTGATAACTAATCGAATTCTGGCGGGCTCCATTTGCGGAGAAAGTAACGGCGCCGGGGAAAGTCTTGGTGGCGCCCTGATCCGCGCCGCCGTTGGGAGAGTTGACAGCTCCGGCGACGAGGAGAGTGAGCTGCGCGGCGTTCCGGCCGTTCAGGGGCAATTCGGAAATGCGCTGCTGCTCGATGACTTGCTTGATGGTGGATGTCGCCGTATCGACTTGCACGGCGTTCGACATTACTGTGACGACTTCCGTCGTCATCCCCAGCTTTATGCCAACGTTTATGGTGAGTGTTTGATCCGCGAGCAAAGTGATGCCGGTTTCTCTCGAAGTGCTGAACCCTTTGGCCTCGACGGTCAGACGGTAGGTCGCCGGCCGCAGTGAAGGAATCACGTAGAGCCCGTCGGTATCGGTCAAGGCGCTGCGAGAGAAACCCGTGCCTTCTTGGGTCGCTGTGACTTGCGCCCCGCCGACGGAGGCCCCCTCGGGATCCGTGACTCTGCCAGTGATGCTCCCCAGGCCTTGCGCGTGCGAAGCCAGAGGAACGAAGAGAAGAGCGACTAAAGCAAATAAGACATTCTTCTTCATTTCTGTTGTTCCCTTTCGTGGGTTGAACGAGACAGCCGCCCCGGCGAACCCCGCCGCTTGCGGCAAACCCGGTGCCCCGACGACGCGGCTACGACGTTCGCACCTTGAACGAGACGCAGCACTCGCTCCGCACCATCAAATTGCCAAATAGTCGCTATCGAATACTTGAATAGAACTCAGTGACGCGACATTAGGAGCAGTGTCGCGGTGATGTCAATGCCGAAATTTTAAAGGAGTGGTTTAGCCAGACTAAAACCGCCGCGTTCGGCGGATCTTTCGAGGGTATGCGGGAATCGGCGTCGCCGGCCTGGATGGGAACCAGTTGGACGTTCTGGGAGAGCTGTGACGTTTTTCCCACTCCTAAGGAAGCACGAACGGATGGAATTACCCCGCTTGTTAGGTCAAGCGTTCTCGACTATATTTCGCGCGGCAGGAAAGAGATACAGGTGAACTTGTGGAACAAGTTGCTGGCCTCGAGGATTCATCCGTGCCGAAGAGACGCTGGGGCATGGCGCTGCTTCTCGGATTCGGCGTACTCGTAAATTATTTCGACCGTGTGAATCTGTCCGTTTCGCGAGATGCGCTACAGGCTTCGTTTGGAATTTCCGCGGTGATGTTCGGTTATCTGTCGAGCGCTTACAACTGGACATACGCGTTACTCCAGTTGCCTTCCGGGCTGCTGCTGGATCGCTTTGGCGTCCGCCGGGTCGGCATCATCAGCACCGTGATTTGGAGTGTGGCTTCCTTCGCTGCGGCTATCTCCACTGGAGTCGGAGGTTTGCTTGGCGCACGGTTCCTCTTGGGGATTGGCGAGGCCCCGACATTCCCGGCCAATGCGAAAGCGACCGGCTACTGGTTCCCCAAAGACGAACGCAGTCTGGCCACCGCCGTGTTTGACGCAGCCGCAAAATTTTCCTCGGCAATTGGAGTACCGCTGCTGGGTCTCTCGCTGGTGTATTTCGGCTGGCGATGGAGTTTTGCAGCGACAGGTTTCATCAGCCTTCTATATTTCGCGCTCTTCTATGCCTTTTATCGAAATCCGAGCGAAGATAAATTACTGTCGGCTGCGGAGCGCCAGCTGATCGCCAACGGGGGAGCACAACCGGAAGATCGCGCGCGCGCCGCCAAGGGGGCCCCGCTGGCTTACTTGCTGCGGCAGCGTAAAGTGTGGGGTTTGGCCCTGGGATTCGCGTCATACAACTACACATTCTACTTTCTCTTAACCTGGCTGCCGTCCTATCTTTCCGCGGCCCTCCACGTAAACATGTTTCACGCCGCGCTTTATACCAGTGTGCCGTGGACATTTGCAACCATTACCGACCTTGTCGCGGGCGGCTGGCTTGTGGATGCGTTGATACGTCGCGGCTGGAACGTGGTGAGAGTTCGACAGGTGGTGCTCATTGGCGGAACGACCGTCGGGCTTGCCATTCTCGGCACGGCATACTCGCACACTCCTTTCGCCGTACTCTTCTGGATCAGCATGTCCATCGGTGGACTGTCAGCCGCGTCGCCGGTGGGATGGTCCATCCCCTCGCTGATTGCTCCACGAGAAAGCGTTGGCACAGTCGGAGGAATTCTGAACTTTGGCAATCAACTCGCTGGAATTGCTGCACCGATTGCGACAGGGTACATTTTGCGGGAGACAGGTTCCTATTCGTGGGCGTTCGTGGGCGCCACGGTCTTTTTGGTCGTGGGGATTGCGGGTTATGTTTTTCTGCTCGGTCGGATAGAAGCGATTCCCGAGCCTTCCTGAAGCCGCCGTTAACGTGGGGCGTAGCGCTTGGTTGCTTGCGTCCTTGAGTTGAAAACTTCGAAATGGCCATCGGCCCAGGCGGAAAGCTTCAAGTAACTCCCGGCATCAGGGCCGGAGAGATTAGCGATGAACGCGTCCGCAGCATTGTGCGCAGCTCCGCCTTCATCAGAGAAATGAAGCTGCCACAGATCCTCGAGATGCGGAGATTTCTTGACGGCATCCCAGGAAGAGGGCGCTCCGCCTTTTGCAGCGCCATTGTCCATGATGGCCACGCGCGGAGCGATGCCGTCGAGAAAGAGCGGGCTATTGCTGGTGACCGAGCCGTGATGGGAAACGACGTAGATGTCAACTGGGCCAAGCTTATTGACGGGGCACATCAGTAGCATTTCCTTGTCTGAAGTGAGGTCACCCAAGTCCAGAATCCGCAACTTGCCAAACGTGAAGAGAGTGCCGAGAGAGCGAGGATTCTCAGAGGGATCAGCGGGAGGCTTGGCCGCGGTTTTGCAAGCCGCGTTCGCCGCGCCCGCCCCGGGCAGGGAATGTTCAATCACCGCTCCGTCCGAACTGATTACTTTGGTTTCGATTCCCTCGAAGGGAAGAGCGTCTCCGGGCCTGGCGGTCGTGCGCTTGAGATTCTGTTGAGCAACCACTTTCAGATACTCCTGCCAGACTTGCTCAGTTGAAGCGTCGGAAGGCTCCCGGTTCTCGCCATGATCGAGAAATGCGCCGATAGGAAATTTGGCGGCGAGCTGCGGAACTCCTCCCGCGTGATCGCGGTGGTAATGCGTGAGAAGGACAAAATCAATTTTCTTGAGGCCTGCGTTCTTTGCGGCAGCGACAATGCGATCGGCGTCACGGCCATCGAAACCGGGCCAGCCGGTGTCAATGAGTAGGGACTGTCCGGCGGGAGTAACAAAAAGTGTGGCCTGACCGCCCTCGACGTCGACGAAATAGATTTGCAAAGGCTTTTGATCCGCAGATGGAATCGCCGGGGCCGCCGGCTGGAAGAGAAAACTGAGAAACACCGCGAGAATCCCGCGCCGGATCAAAATGCTGGACATGATTTCGACTCCTTAAACAAGGTTTCCTACTCATCCTGCTTCGCCAGCGTGACCGGTGCGAGAGCACGTGTCGCGCCGGTTGAGATGCCACCATCGACGAGCAAAGTCTGGCCGGTCATATAACGGCTGGACTCGGCCGCGAGAAATACGATTGCCGCATCGAGATCCTGGGGCTGTCCGGGACGCTTCAGCGGAATGCGATCAGAAAGATAATCAACCCACTCTTTGTTCTCGTACAAGACTTTGTTTTGTTCGGTGCGGAACCATCCGGGCGCGAGACAGTTTACGGTGATGCCGTGCTTGCCCCAGTCGTCGGCAAGGCTCATGGTCAACTGGCGGATACCGCCGCGGCTGGCTCCGTAGGGAGCCAGACCAGCGTAACCAGACACACTGGTCACGGACCCGATGTTGATGATGCGCCCGTACTGACGCGGGATCATGCGGCGCGCAATCGCTTGCGAGACAAAAAAACTTCCGCGCAGATTGGTTTCGAGGATCAAGTTCCAGTCTTCCCAAGTAACGTCAAGCGCCGGCTTGCGGACGTTCGAGCCAGCATTGTTGACCAGGATATCCAGATGACTGAATTCCTTTTCAGCGTCGGCGGCCATTCTGGCGATGCTCTCCTGGTCACGCACGTCGAGTTCGAGTGAGACGGCGCGGCGGCCAAGCGCTCGCACTTCTTTCTCAAAAGGCAGCAAACGAGCGCGATCGCGGCTGGTGAGCACGAGATCGGCGCCGGCTCTTGCGAGAGCACGGGCAAAGTACTGGCCAAGTCCCCGGCTCGTACCTGTAACGATCGCTACACGGCCAGTGAGATCGAAGAGCGCATCGCTCATGAAAACTCTCCTGGGGTGAGAACGACCTTCATCAGGTTTGGTTCGCCCGCGTGCAACCGTTCGAACCATTGTGGACCGTCGTCCAGCGGCGCAACAGCGGTGATAAGAGGCTTTACCTGAATGGCGCCCGATGCCAGAAGTTCGATGGCCCGCGGATATTCTCCAGCCGAGGCACACGATCCTTGAAGGCGGATTTGCCGCGTGACCACTTTCTGGAGCGACAGCGTGACTGCGGGCGAAATGTTTCCGACTAAAACGACGGTTCCGCCTTTTCGAACACTTTCAATGGCGGCACCGACGGTTTCGTTCCTTCCCACCGCTTCAACTGCCAGGTCCACCCCGGCTCCATCTGTAAGCTGCAATATCTGTGGATTGAGGCCAGCCCCGGCAGGCAGGGTGGCGGTCGCGCCGATTTCCTGAGCAAGTTTGAGCCGTGATCTGTCGATGTCCGCCACAAGAACGCGTGAACAGCCCGCGACGCGCAGCGCTTGTAGCGCGAGCAGTCCAATCATTCCAGCGCCAAGAACAAGGGCGGTGCTATCGCGGGAAACCTGGGCCAATCGAACAGCATGCAAGGCAACGGCGACGGCCTCGAGCAGTGCGGCTTCAGCAAACGGAAGGCTGTCCGGCAAGCGGTAGACGATGCGGGAAGGAACCACAACATATTCGGCGAAAGCCCCGGCACGGCGGTAGTCCGGGCAGGAGACTCCAAGGACCTGGCGGCTGTCGCAAAGATTGATTTCTCCGCGGCGGCAGGGAGCGCAACCGCCACAATAGATGGTCGAATCGAACGTGACTCGGTCACCTGCTGTAAATCCCCTTACTCCATCGCCCACGGCAGCAATTCTTCCGGCAGCTTCGTGTCCCATGACAATGGGAGGGATGCGACGACCGGATGAGCCATCGTAGCCGTGGACATCACTCCCGCAAATGCCGCAAGCGGCGACATGGACGAGAACTTCACCGGGGCCGGGAGACGGTTCCGGAATATCAACAATTTCAAGATGCTTGTATCGCGAAAGTAGAAGAACCTTCATACCCGCCAGGCATCATTCCGAATGAATCGCTAAAGCGCTGGATACTCTAGCGCACAACCAGGGCTTCTCAAAACAGAGACAACTGCCCCATATCAATTTCAAACCAACGCATGAACGTCGCGCCAGATATCGGGCTCGACTGGAATGCCATTCGCCAGGTTTTCTTTCCGTGTTTGCAATACGCGCTCTCCCGGGTATCGCACGCGTTCTCCATCCGCAGGCCGCGGTGATTGCAAATGTTCCACAATCTGGTCAGCAAGATTCACTGAAGCGCCGGTTTGACCGGCGGCGGCAGGGTCAATGGCGATGAACACCTGCGAGAGTTTCGTCTCCTTTTCCGGGTCCGCGGGAATCTGATGGGTGGCACATCCGCCAGAAAGAATTGCGCCGACCATATCCAACATTAAGGCCAGACCGGAACCCTTCCAGTAGCCGATGGGCAGCGGGCGTTTCGATATTTCGATGGCGGCAGGATCTCGCGTGAGCATTCCCGCAGAATCAAAGCCGCCTTCCACGGGCAATTGTTCACCACGCATTCGATAGGACGCGAGAGCACCGTAGGAAAATTGCGATATCGCCATGTCGAGGACCACGTGACCTTTCGCCCGAGGCACGGCAATAATCATGGGGTTGTTGCCGACACGCGGATCGCTGGCTCCCCACGGGGGCAGATTTGGCAGAGTGTTTGTCCAACAGATGCCGATGACTCCCGCATCAGCGGCCTGCCATCCGTAGGTGCCGCCTCGCATCCAGTGATTGGTGTTGGACAGAGCCACGCAGCCAATCCCGCGCTCGCGAGAAAGTAATATCGCTCTCTCCATCGAACGGTAGGCGTTCAAATTGCCAGGCCCGCTTTTTCCGTCCCATTTCTCCAGCGAACCGAAACCAGCTATCGGTTCGGGCCGGGCGGCGACGTTAATGACTCCGCTCTTAATCATGCGCACGAATTGCGGAAAGCGATTCAGGCCGTGCGAATAGACCCCGTCCCGGCTGGCGTCTGTAAACAGGCGCGCGCAAAGCGAGCCGCGCTCTTGGTCGAAACCCAGCTTGACGAACGCTCGCAGCAGGCCGTCAAACAACTCGGGATACGCAATTCTCATGGATCTGCTTTACACATCACTGTTGTCGAATCACCAGGGCCCACACTCTTACAGACGCAGTGCGCGGATAGGGTACACCAAGACGCGGGCCGGCAAATGATCCAGTCTTCTTAAACAGGTGCTTAAGAAAACTTGAAAGGACGCTGATCGCAAAACACTTTGCACCGAGATTTCGTTTGTTGTAGCCTTCGACTGAGATGAAGGCACTTTGTGCGGTATTGCTGCTGCTGTTCGCGGTTCCGTGTTTCGCTGCGGACTTGACGGGAAATTGGGCGGTTCGCGACCCCTTGCCGGACGGGACCTTCCGTACTACCTATCTGAATCTCCATCAAGAGGACTCTAGGATAAGCGGAACCATTCGAGTGACACAGTTTTGTTACAAGATTGTCGAGAGCACCGGCGGGCCCGACGGATTCACGCTCACCGGCAGCATGATGGACGGGGCCAGCGAGCGGCGCGTGAAATACGAGGGCAAGCTGGTGGGTGACGAGTTGCACGTTGCGACTCGCCGGCGCGCTGATAGTGAGCTCACCCAGATGGTGGCGCGTCGTGCGCCACAGGGCGAAGGCGCACTTCCTCGACGCATTCCACTTCCGGCGCTTCACAAGGTGGCGGACAACAATCTTGCCAAAACTCCTCCAATGGGATGGAACAGTTGGAACAAGTTTCGAGGACAAGTGGACGACGGAGCGGTCCGAGGAATGGCCGATGCCCTGGCCAGCAACGGAATGAAGGATGCCGGCTATCAGTACATCAACATTGATGACACCTGGGAAGGAAGCCGCGACGCATCCGGGAATATTACGACCAACAAAAAATTTCCCGACATGAAAGCGCTCGCCGATTACGTGCACAGCAAGGGTTTAAAGATTGGAATCTACTCTTCTCCGGGCCCAAATACCTGCGCAGGCTACGAGGGGAGCTATGGCCATGAGGAGCAGGATGCACGGACGTATGCGGCGTGGGGAATTGACTATCTGAAGTACGACTGGTGCGGAGCACGGAATCTCTACAGCGATCAGGAGATGCGGGCCGTGTACCAGGTCATGGGCGACGCGCTTCTGAAAGCTGGGCGTCCCGTCCTGTACAGTCTTTGCCAGTACGGCCGCGACGAAGTGTGGAAGTGGGGCGCCGAAGTCGGCGGCAACGCCTGGCGCACAACGGGCGACATCCGCGACGCCTGGGACTCCATGACCACAATTGGCTTTTCGCAAGACGAACTGGCGCCCTGGGCGGCCCCGGGACACTGGAACGATCCGGACATGCTCGAAATCGGGAACGGAGGCATGACCGGCGACGAATACAGGACGCACATGAGCTTGTGGTCGATTCTTGCCGCGCCGCTGCTGGCGGGAAACGATTTGCGCAGCATGACTCCCGACATCCTGGAGATTCTCACCAACCGCGAGATCATCGCCGTCAATCAAGACAAGGATGGCAAACAGGGCCGGCGCATCACGAAATCCGGAGATCAGGAAATCTGGGCCAGGCCGCTTTCCGGCAGTGCCGAGGCAGTTGGACTATTTAACCGCAGCGGCGCATCCGCAAAAATCGCCATCAAGTGGTCGGACCTTGGCTTGAAATCTGCACCCAAGCGTGCAAGAGATCTCTGGGCCCACAGCGATCTGAAACTGGATGGCGCGGAATCGGAATACTCGGTGATGGTGCCCGCGCACGGCGTGGTGATGCTCCGGGTCGCCAAGTAACCGGCAGCGCTCATTTTTCTTTGTAGCTAATTCGCCAGACAGACTTCGAGCCGTCATCGGTAACCAGCAGGGAGCCATCGGGAGCAACGGTGACGCCGACGGGGCGTCCCCACACGTGTCCATTGTCAACGACGAATCCCGTCATGAAATCTTCATATTCACCGCTCGCGTGCCCGGTCTGGTGGAACGGCACGCGAATCAACTCATAGCCGACGCGAATCGAGCGATTCCACGATCCATGCTCGGCGGCAAAAATATCGCCCTGATATTCCGCGGGAAACTGCTTCCCGTCATAAAAAGTCAGTTCGAGCGAGGCATTGTGCGGGTGAAGGATCACATCCGGTGTGATGACTTTGTCTTTCAGTTCCGGATGTTTTCCCTTGTGCCGGGGGTCCTGGTGGCCGCCCATGTACCACCAGGGCCACCCGTAAAAGCCGCCTTCTTGCACGTGGGTGATGTAGTCCGGGACCAGATTGTCCCCCAACGCATCGCGTTCGTTCACGGAACACCACAACTCGCCAGTCTTCGGTTTGACAGCCAGCCCTACGCAATTGCGAATGCCATAGGCGTAGACGCGCATTTCTGAGCCGTCCGGATTGAACTCGAGAACATCGGCACGATTCTTTTCCGCAGGCGTGGTATCGGGATCGTCTATATTTGAGGCTGAACCTACCGAGACAAACATTTTCTTGCCGTCAGGCGTGAACTGAATGTCCCGCGTCCAATGGCCGTCACTTCCAGGCAGATCCGCGATGTGTTCCGCGGGGCCGCGCGCTTTCAAATCGCCGTTTTGATAAGGGAACCGCACCACAGAGTCCGTATTCCCAACATAGACCCATTGCGGATCCGGCCCTGGCGGATAAAAGTTAACTCCGAAGGGCCGGTTCAGACCGGTGATGAAAATCTCTGCCTGCTCCGGCTTGCCCTCGGCGGTGATTCCACGGAACACGCGTATGTCCCCGGTGTGGCTCTCCGCGACGAAAAAGTCGCCATTGGGCGCCGTGCGAATCAGCCGTGGATCATCGAGTCCGGTGGCATACAGCTCTACCCTAAACCCCGGCGGCACTTGGGGCCACGCTTTCTCAGGACGCGGCACAAGCTTGGGACCATTGCCCGCCGACGTCGTCGTGAATGGTGTGGGCAGGTCCTGCAAAGTAATTTTGCGACTCTTGCCCGGCTTTTCATAGCGGAAATCGGTAAAAGGAGCTCTCGGCGGAGGCGCATTCAAGCCAGTCGCGACAGCTTCTTCCGCTGAAGTTCGTACACGGGGGGAACCAGGCTTGGAGCCGCCGAGAACCCGGAGATAGGCGATGATCTGCCATCTCTGGCCTCTCGGAAGCGTAGCCCAGGAAGGCATGCCGTTGTTTACATCGCCCTTGGTGATGTACCAGAACAGTTCGCCGTCGCTGGCGGACTGGGCCTTCCCGGTGGCCAAAGCAGGGATGTTTCCCGATCCCTCTGCATCCTCACCGTGGCATCTGGCACAACGAAGATGATAGAGAGATTTCTCCGAGGCCGTCCTTTGGCCCGCATAAGGATTCTTTTGCTCTTTGGCCGATGCCGGTGCGTTGTGGAAAGTCGTCTCCTGAGCATGCACCGCACTCGATAGAAAAATTAACATGCCGACGCATGGGACAAACGCAGTGAAAAACTTTCTACTGATGACCTTCAAGGTCGTCCTCCAAAAAAAAGGTTCAAGGCCGTTCTAAGAAATTGTATAGCGGGAGACTGCAGAATTTCACTCCGTCGAATTGGAAACCGTCGCCCGCAGATTCATCCATGCTTCGGCATTCGAGCGAAACAGGCGGGTAACGTCCCGCTGAATGTCGCTGCGGGTGACGCCTCGGCCGTCTTCCAACAAAAGGCGATAGCTGTCTGAGAGGATGCGCGCCAGAGTCGTGCGGGTGTTGTTCCATTTGTAGATTACTTGCTCGAGCACGCGGGCATCGGAGTGTTGCGGAATGAAGCTTGTCCCCAGCATCTCGATACGCTCACGAGTGATCTCTTCCACGATGGAAGGATTGTTCATGAACCACCAGCAACCGAAGGGCATCAAGTTGTTGAACTTGCGCGCGTAAACGCAGAGTTCATGCTGGTTCTCCCGGCTGAGCACACTCACCAGAAAGCGATTGTCTGGAAATTCGCGGCATAAATTCTCGAGCGCCCGCAGGTCCGCTCGACCCAGGGCATCGCCTGCCAAACGCAGCAAAGGATTGACCTGTTTGCGCACTCCAATCATGAGCGAGAGCGATAAGTCCAGTTCGCGGCAGGCAGGCAGTACTGCCTCCTTGAGCAATCGATTGCCAGCCGTTTCCTTGGGAAATTCGAAAGTGTCCGGGAGAGAGCACGCCATATACACGGGTTGCATGCGCTCGTGCCAGTCCGCCAGGAACCGCCGCACCTCTGCCGCGGACTTTCCCGTTGCGTGTTCGTCAACCTGGTAGCCTTGACCGGCCAAAACCTTCCAGTGGGCCGACCAATTGACCAGAATGCGATCCAGCCGCAGCACCGCGAGAAATTGCCGATCCGGCTGGACACCTTTGAGCCAGAAGGGGGATTCCTCGGGATCGAGCGGATCATTCGTCATGGCGACGACGCTTACGCCCGACATCTGAAACACGTTGCGGATGTGTGCTTCGATTGTTTGCGCTTTGAAGAAAGAGCGAGCCTCGTCCAAATCCGGACTATCGGTCTGAAGCTGGAATGCCTTGAGGACGGCGATCACGCCGCGTGTGGCTTCTGAGATTGGAGTGTTCTCGACGAATAGAGTCCGCCAGATGGCATCAGCCTGCTGCCGCTTGGAAAAGGACCAATACTCTTCGGGAGTCGTATCGGAAGATCGGAAGAATTCGGCTTCGAGATAGTGATAGGTCAGCAGTTCGTCGATGCCCCATAGTCCAAGCTTGCCAAATGCCGGCGCAAACAAGTGCGTGTGAATGTCGACAAATTGCGTGGCTGCAAGAACATCCTCCACGGTTGAAGGAATCTGCTCAGGCGTAAGGTAATTGCTGTCGGTTGAGCCCTGAATCTGGCTCGTTGATTTGAGCAGCTCGGTTCTCACGTCTGGTACTCGCTCTTGCTGCATTCATGCATAGCTATCTCGCTCGGCCCGCAGCTCACGTGCCGCAGGTAATTGCCATTTACTAAGCTAGTTTAATGCCTCGAGGCACGATTTGCACGATTGACCTGCTCGGGAGCATGAACGAGCGAGACTACAAACCGCTCGGGGGACTGTCAAATTGTAAGAATTGAAGAGGATATTCAGCGGAACTCAACGAATACCAATCGCTTTTTCCGGTGTTGTCCGTCATGGTCGTTCAGGTCGCACACCGCTCCTCAACAAATCATCGCTATTGAACGGTTCCAACCAGGTTTCGAAGCTGGTGTCGAGGAAGTCGCGCGCCATGCTCCGGCGAGGCTCGGGTAGCGAAAACATTTCCCTCGATTTGAACTATCAATTTTTCTTCTTGACATCGAAAAACAATCCCATAATATGGCACGCGTGTCACGATCCAAGACGAGCGAATCCCCTTACCGAGTTCAAGTGCTGGACCGCGCGATGGCAGCGCTGGAAGTGCTGGGAGCGCGGCCACAAGAGTGCAGCCTGGTGGAACTCTGCAACGCTTTGAAACTCCATAAGAGCACGGTCCACCGGCTGATGATGGTTCTAGAGCAGCACCGGCTGGTCGACAAGAACCCGGACACCGGGCGTTACCGGCTGGGACTGAAACTATTTGAGTTCGGATCGAAGGCTATCGGCGCGCTGGATCTGAAGCGGCATGCCAAGCCGCACTTGAACAGGCTCTTGCAGGAAATCAACGAGACTGTCCATTTCTGCATTCTGGATGACGGCCAAGTCTTCTACGTCGAGAAAGTTGAACCGGAACGCAGCGTGCGCATGGCGTGCACGGTAGGGAGCCGCGCTCCTGCGTATTGCACGGCCGTTGGAAAGGCGATGCTGGCGGAGCTTACGGATGCGGAAGTAAACAGCATCATCCGGCACTGGGGGCTGAAGCCCATTACGAAGAACACCATCTCCACGGCCACCGAACTCAAGGCGGAACTTCGCGCCGTTAGGACGAGGGGATTCGCCGTTGACAATGAGGAAAAAGAAGAAGGGCTTCGCTGTGTAGGAGCCGCGGTACGGGGGCATTCCGGGAAATTGATTGCGGCCATCAGTGTATCCGGACCGGCATTTCGGGTGACCAAAGAACGGGTTCAGGAAATCGGACAGACGGTAATGCGGGTCGCGAACGACCTTTCCGAGGAGTTGGGTTATCAGCCTGCTCCGCTCGAAATGGTTCGCAGTTCAGCTAGTTAAGTGCAGCAGGGAGTCCGGCGCAAGCCGGTTTTTTCAGGTCTCTGCATATTGTGGGACGATGTACCACAGTATGAGACAACAATTCAGCAGATCGGAGGATGCGATGGAGCGCAAACTGTATCGGTGGTCGATCGTAGCTGTACTGGGACTGCTCCTTGTGCCAAGCGGATGGGCACAGTCGACGACAGCAACCATGCTCGGTACTGTCACAGACAAGACGGGTGCGATGGTGGCAGGAGCCAAAGTGACCGCGCGCAATACGCAAACCAACTTGACGCGCACGGGTTCGACGAACGAACAAGGCGAATACCGCATCGAGTTTCTGCCGGTCGGAAATTACGAGCTCGAAGTAAACGGTGCGGGGTTCAAGAAAGCGGTAGTGCGGGGAATTGTGCTGCAGGTGAGCGTTGATGCCCGCGCCGACGTGCAATTGGAAGTGGGCAACATCAGTGAAGCGGTCAGCGTGAGTGCGGAAATCCCATTGGTTAACACGAGTTCACCGGAACTGGGGCGCACCATCGAAAATGCGGAAATCACGAACCTGCCGCTGGTGAACCGAAACGTCTATTCGCTGCTGGACATCACACCGGGTGTCCAACGGAATGATAACAGCATTGTTCTCGGCTACCCCGAGCAACGAACGTTGATCAATGGCGGAACGGACGGAGGCGCAGGGTCCGTGAACTATTACCTGGACGGCGGAACGAACATGGCCGGACTGCGCAACACCGGTAATGCGACTCCTAATCCCGACGCGGTGGATGAGTTCCGCGTGCAGACCAACAGTTACAACGCGGAATATGGGCGCTTTGCCGGAGGGGTCATCAATGTGCTGACGAAATCCGGCGCCAACCAGTTCCATGGCTCGCTTTTCGAATTCTGGCGCAACAACGCGCTGAATGCGCATGACTGGAATAATCCTGCGGATTCGCCACTCCATCGGAATCAGTTTGGCACGACACTTGGCGGACCCATTCAGAGAGACAAGACGTTTTTCTTTTTTTCGTATGGAGGATTGCGTCAAATCCAGAGCACGTTTATGAACAGCGCGATTGTGCCGACGCAAGCGGAGCGGAAGGGCGATTTTTCGCATTCGGTGAACGCGAACTTCGCGGTTCCCGCGGGAACCTCCTACCCCGGGCAGACACCCGGAACCCGATTCCATTGCGACCTAAACACCGGGCTGCCAACCGGAGGTACGCAGACTAATAACGTCATTTGTCCCAGCTTTTTCGATTCTGCGGCCGGGAACATCCTGACGAAAATCATTCCGCTTCCAAACAAGACGAATACGGTGGGCGGAGCGCAAGTCCTGGACGGATGGCAGGGGGTACTTCCAAACCCATTTAACACGGACGAGTATTTGGGCAAGGTCGATCACAACTGGGGAAACAATCACCGCATCAGCGTCGCGTATTACACAACCGCGGGGGACAACATCGTCCGTGCCGGGACCGGCAATCTTCATTGGGCAGTTCAAGAGTTCCAATGGCGGCAGCACAATGCGAACGCAAGCGACACCTGGGTAATCGGCCCAAACAAAGTGAATCAAGTCTGGCTTAGTTTCACGCGTTACTTTGGAGGGCGGCTGAATCTGTCCGATCCCTCGCTGGGGATTCGGCCGGACGCCTCGCTTGCCGATTTCGGATCGGCGATAACAGTACAGGGAACCCCTTCCCTGCCAAATATCTCGCTGACCGGGTACTTCAGTTTGACCAATGCAATTGGCGGCCCGACAGCCGGGAGCAATTTCTATTCCGTGCGAGACACTTTCAGCTATACGCGCGGGCATCACGCGCTGAAGTTTGGCGGGGAAGTTACACTTCAAAAAGACGTTCAAGACACGTTGCTGAACAACTACGGAACGTTTAGTTTCAACGGCAGCGGGACGGCCAACAGCAGTGCCGCTCCGAAAATTCCTGGCAACGCCCTGGCTGACTTTCTCCTTGGGATCCCGAACAACATCACCCAGGATGCGCCGATTCGTGCGCTGACAAATAGCTGGTTTACCTCGCTGTTTGCCCAGGACGACTATCGTGTTCTTCCACGATTGACGCTGAACCTGGGCGTTCGTTGGGATATACAAACTCCGCCGACGGATCCCCAAAACCGCGAAGGCACTTATGTGGCGGGCGTAAAATCCACGGTGAATCCCAGTGCGCCCGTGGGGCAATTGTTCCCCGGTGATCCTGGCGTTACGCGCGGCATAGTTCCCGTGCGCTGGACCCACGTATCGCCCAGAATTGGGCTGGCCTACGATCCATTCGGGGACGGAAAGACGTCGGTACGGGCGGCGTTCGGCATATTCTACGGCAGTCTTTCCGGAAACAACTGGAACCAGCCTTCCAATTTCCAGCCGTTTGCAACGCGTCTGACATTTACGAACACCGGGACAGGAAAATTCGCGACAGGCGGCAGCCTGGCCAACCCCTACCGGGGCCTCGCTGGCGGAGATCCGTTCCCTTATCAGGGTGCTTATACAACGGGCGGCGGAATCCTGGGGATTGCTACGGATTTCCAGTGGCCCTACACCTACCAGATGAATCTGTCTGTCGGGCGCCAGCTCACAACCGGCTTAAGCGTGTCGGTGGCCTACATAGGCAGCCTGGCGCACGACTTGCCGTTTGCGCAGGATGTCAACTATCCGCAGATTACGACCTCTCCTGTTCCTTCCACCGGAAACGTACAGCAGAGGCGGCCGAACCCCGCGTTCGGGTCCGTCCTTCTGGTGCAATCGAATCAAACAGCGTCTTACCATGGACTTCAGACCACTGTGACAAAGCGAATGGCGCATCACCTGATGATCAACGCCTTTTACACCTTCAGCAAGAACCTGAATAGCGTGCAACTGGACAACAACCAGACCCAGGGCGGGGCGCAAAACATGACGATCTTGAGCGAAGATCGCAGCCGGGCAGATATTGACCAGAGACATGCCATCTCTTTCTCGGCAATCTGGCAACCTGAGTTCTCCTATGGCGGACATGCCGTGTTGAAGGGTGTGCTGAATGGTTGGTCGATTTCTCCGATTGCGAGATGGCATAGTGGTCTGCCGTTTACCGTCTCCAATGGAGCGGACGCGAACCTGGACGGCACGAACAACGACCGCGCGAACCTGGTCGGCAATCCCGTTCTAGCAGAGAACAGCTCCCTCGAATGGTTCAACATCGCCGCATTCACCCGCAATCCCGTGATTACGGGCAGTCCCGTGGATGGAAATTCAGCACGCAACCTGCTGAGTCAGCCTGGATTCAGGACCGTGGATCTGGCGGTCTTCCGCGAATTCAGATTCCGCGAGAAATATGGAATGGAGTTTCGAGCCGAGGCGACGAACACATTCAACATGGTGAACCTCAACGCGCCGAACGGGACGGTGGGCAGCAGCACATTTGGACAAATATCCGGCGCGGGCAGCATGCGGCAACTTCAGATTGGCCTGCGTCTTACATTCTGAAACGTCTCGGAAATAGCGGAGTTCCGGTGGCGAAGCCTCGCTCGGTGCGGTAGTTTTATCCACGGAGAGAGGAACGCCGAATCAAACAATGGATGCATCCACTCGTGCAATTTCGATGGAGCGAGGACAACCCCGAAGGAGTTGTAAATGAGCACGCAATCTGTACTTGCCATGGACAAAATGATTTTCCGAAACACCAACGGCCGTACGGGACGTCATCTCGCGGTGACTCCCGAAAACAGCACAATGCGCCACCTGGCTTATGGCCGAATCATTCTCAACCAGTCCCAGCCGTCCGTATCATTCACCAACGGAGATCGGGAGACGGCGCTGATCTGCCTATCCGGAAAAGCTACTGTGAAGACGGACGGGAAGGAACTCGAGATTGAAAAATTCGACGCCATTTATGTTCCGCGTGATTCGTCGATTGAGATTTCGACGAGCAACTCTGTGGACGTAGCGGAGTTTTCTTCCGATGTCACGGGCAAGTATCCATTGAAAATCGTGCGCTACGCGGATGTGGCCAAGGACGCCGGATTGAAATTCGTGACCGGAGGCCCGGGCTCCAAGCGCGACCTGAGCATGCTCATTGCGAAGAACGTGGAAGCGGGGCGGCTGGTCGCGGGCTTCACGTATTCCGATCCCGGTAACTGGACAAGCTGGCCTCCGCACGAGCATGCCAAGATGCTGGAAGAGTTGTACGTATACTTTGACATGCCGGAGCCGGCATACGGGATTCAACTCGTGTACAACGACACGCAGTACCCGGAATTGGTAACCGTAGTTCGAGATGGTGATGCGGTATTGATGCCAAGCGGGTATCATCCGAATGTTTCAGTGCCTGGACATCGAATCGCGTTCCTCTGGGCCATGGCTGCCCACCGTGAGGTAGCGGACCGGCAGTTTGGAGTTGTGAACATTCAGCCTGGCTTTCAACAGGGCGGATCCGGATTGGAAGTTGGCCGCCGGTAGGGGAATCGGGCGAGCCAAAGGAAAAAGATGGAGGAAGAGAAATCGATCGGCGCGGCGGCGGTCACGGAAGGCGCGGACGTTTCGCCGAGACCGCTCGCAGCTCTGCGGAGAGCCGGCATATTCGCCGGACGGTATCGCTGGGTTATTTGCGGGCTCTTGTTCCTTGGCGTAACCAAGAACTACATGGACCGCGGAGTGCTGGGCGTGCTGAAAACGCCCCTGCAGATCGCATTCGGCTGGAACGACGTTCTGTACGGACACCTGGTGACCGTTTTTCAGCTGGCCTATGCGTTGGGAATGTTGTGCATGGGACGTTTGATTGACCGGCTGGGGACGCGCATAGGCTACGCGGTGGCCATGGTTTTTTGGAGCATCGCCTCTATGGCGCATGCGTTCGCGAATTCCTTTTTGACATTTGCTATCGCACGCGCGGCTCTCGGCTTTGGCGAAGCGGGAGTTTTTCCGGCGAGCATCAAGAGCGTGGCGGAATGGTTTCCGAAAAAAGAACGCGCGCTGGCGACGGGAATATTCAACGCCGGGACCAGCGCCGGCGCCATCATTACTCCGCTGCTCGTACCGTGGATCTCGGCACGAGTCGGATGGCGCTGGGCGTTTGTGCTGGTAGGCGCACTGGGATTCGTATGGCTGGCAATCTGGATGGCCATGTACCGAAAGCCGGAAGAGCACTCGCGGTGCACGGAGGAAGAACGCAAATACATCCAGAGCGACTCCAGTCCGCCCGCGGAGAGAATGCCGTGGGCCCGGTTGGTGCGCTACCGGCAGACGTGGACATTTGCGGCTGGAAAATTCCTGATCGATCCCATCTGGTGGTTCTACCTTTTCTGGATTCCGGACTACATGCAGCGGCAGCACGGCTTGCAGTTAAACAAAATCGGGCTGCCGATTTTTGTCATTTATCTGATTTCCGACATTGGGAGCGTTGCTGGAGGATGGATTTCGTCAACTCTGCTGCGGCGCGGTTTTTCCGTGAATGCCTCCCGGAAATGGGCGATGCTCGTATGCGCGATCTGTGTTGTGCCGATCGCGGCGACCTATCGTGTCTCCGGATTATGGCCGGCGACTCTGCTGATTGGGCTCGCGGCGGCGGCACATCAGGGGTTTTCCGCAAACCTTTTTACGCTGACGTCTGATTTATTTCCGTCTCGCGCTGTTGGTTCTGTCGTAGGAATCGGCGGCATGGCTGGAGCCGTCGGCGGGATGCTGATCGCGGAGGTTGTGGGACACGTTTTGCAGTGGACCAACAGCTATAGGATTCCATTTTTTATCGCCGCATCGGCGTATATCGTAGCGTTGCTCGCAATTCATTTGCTGAGTCCGCGACTTGCGCCGGCGGAAATCGGGCAGGCGTGACAACATGAGTCTGGAGCCGTTTCAGCTGAACGGAAAAAACGCGCTGGTGACCGGCTCGCATCGCGGACTCGGCGCAGCGATTGCGGTTGCCTTGTCAAAGGCGGGCGCGAACGTGGGCTGCCACGGACGCGACGCGAAGCCGGGAGCCGCGTGCGATGAGATTCGAACAGCGGGGCGCAAGACGTTTTATTTTTCAGCGGACTTGGCGGACGCCAAAACGTACCCGGAGTTAATCGGCAGGACGATTTCCGAATTCGGCTCCGTCGACATACTTGTGAACAACGCGGGAGTGATTCGAAGAGCGCCCGCCTCGGAATACTCAGCAGAATTCTGGGACGAACTGATCTCCGTGAACCTGACGGCAGTGTTTCACCTCTCGCAGCTTGCCGGGCGGCACATGCTTGGGCGGGGCACAGGAGGCAAGATATTGAACATTGCTTCCCTGCTCTCTTTTCAGGGAGGAATCCTGGTTCCCGCTTACGCAGCCGCAAAGGGCGGTGTCGCTCAGCTGACGAAAGCGCTCGCGAACGAATGGGCATCCAAGAGAATCAATGTGAACGCGATTGCGCCGGGGTACATGGCGACGGATAACACCACGGCATTGCGAAACGATCCCGTCCGAAGCCGGCAAATTCTGGAAAGGATTCCTGCGGCTCGATGGGGTGAACCAAGCGATATAGCGGGTGCGGCAGTCTTCTTGTGTTCGTCGGCGAGCGACTATGTCCACGGGCATGTCCTTGCGGTCGACGGAGGCTGGCTGGCCCGCTGAGGCAACGATGTCTATTGCGATCAGACAAAAAGACGGCTGCCGATGGGACGTGGTTAGTCTGGGCGAGGTGATGTTGCGTTTTGATCCGGGCGAGTACCGGATTTGGACGGCGCGTCAATTTTCGGTGTGCGAAGGCGGTGGCGAGTACAACGTGGCGCGAGGGTTGAAGCGTTGCTTTGGGCTGGAAGCGGCTATCGTCACTGCGTTCGCAAAGAATCCGGTGGGTTCGCTCCTCCTAGACTTGATCAATCAAGGAGGAGTGGATTCATCCTTGATCAAGTGGGTGGACTACGACGGAGTGGGGCGAAACGCCCGAAACGGACTTAACTTCACCGAACGTGGATTCGGAGTGCGGGCGCCACTGGGCTGTTCAGACCGCGGCCATACGGCCGTGGCGGCGCTCAAGCCCGGCGAGATTGATTGGGAAATGATTTTCGGCACGAAAGGCGCGCGGTGGCTTCACACCGGCGGAATTTTCTGCGCGCTGTCGGAAGCGGCCCCGGAAGTTGCGATTGAAGCAATGAAGGCTGCGCGTAAATATGGCGCGGCTGTCTCCTATGACCTGAATTACCGGGATTCATTATGGAGATCATTCGGAGGACAGAAAAAAGCGCAGGAGATCAATCGGCAGATTGCTCCTTATGTCGACGTCATGTTGGGGAACGAGGAAGATTTTTCGGCCGCACTTGGCTACGAAGTGCCTGGAACAGACGAACACCTCTCCCTACTGGACCCCGAAGGATTCAAGGAGATGATCCGCAAAGTGGTGAAGGATTTTCCTTTCAAAGCGGTGGCCACGACGCTTCGCAGGGCAACAACGGCGACGAGAAATGATTGGGGCGCGGTTTGTTACTGTGAGGGGAATTTCTATCAAGCAACAAAACGTGAAAATCTTGAGATTCTGGATCGCGTCGGTGGCGGAGACTCCTTCGCCTCTGGCCTGATCTACGGTTTTCTTTCAGGAAAGGACCCGCAATGGGCAGTTGAGTGCGGAGCGGCTCATGGCGCGCTGGCAATGACCACTCCCGGAGACACGACAATGGCGACGCTGGACGAAGTACTTCAGGTGATGAAGGGCACGGGAGCGCGAATCGCCCGCTGAGAAGAGAGGCACTTGCTTCCATGAAGAAACAAGAAGTTCGCGGCCTTATTGAGCAAATCGGAATAGTGCCGGTGATCCGGGCTTCTTCACCGCAGGAAGCAAGATTCGCCGCCGAGGCCGTGTGCCAGGGAGGCATTCCGATTGTCGAAATTACGATGACGGTCCCAAAAGCGCTGGAGGTGATCTCGGAACTGGTGAAAACGGCTCCGGATGTAGTCGTTGGGGCGGGGACGGTTCTTAACGAAGAGATAGCGCGAAAATGCGCCGATGCCGGCGCACAATTTCTGGTTTCGCCCGGCTTTAATGCCCCGACGGTGGCAGTGGCTCAGACGCTCGATTTGATCATCATGGCGGGAGCTCTGACACCGACCGAAGTGATGACGGCCTGGGATTCAGGAGCGGACTTCGTGAAGGTATTTCCGTGCGGCAATCTTGGAGGTGCAAATTATATCAGGGCATTGAAAGGACCTCTTCCCGAGGTGCCACTGGTTCCAACCGGGGGCGTGAATCTCGATACCGCGGCGGATTACATTCGCGCGGGAGCGGCGGCGCTGGGAGTGGGCGGTGAGTTGATGCCAAAAGAGGCGCTGCAATTGCGGCAAGCGGAAGTCATTAGAACGTTGGCCGCGCGGTTTAGAGAACTGGTCAAGGGAGCAAGGGTCCCAATGACGGCCAAAACGGAGCGGGCGGCGGAAACTCGTTGAATTGGAGAAAGCAGATGGAGACACGAACGAAAACACTCCCAGACCTTGTGGTCGTACGGCACCAAGACGGCAAGGAGTCCCAGCCGGAGCCGGGGCTGAAACGGCGCGTATTGGCTTATAACGACAAATTATTTCTTGCCGAGCATGAGATGGTGAAAGGCTGGGCCGGGGCGGTACACAGCCACCCCCATGAGCAAATCGTTTACGTAGTGCATGGCCATCTCAGGATCACCTGCCAGGGAAACACGTTTGAGGTTCGCACGGGCGATACCTTTGTCGTGCGCGGCGGTGCGGAACATGGCGCATCCGCAATCGAAGATTCTCTGGTAATCGATGTCTTCACGCCATGCAGGCAGGACTACATCACCTGAACCATCCTTCGGGAGCCATCCATTTCATCTTTCATCGAGGCCTGAACTCCATGCGCAAAGCTGGTTTTGCGGCAAGATCGATCGGACCAATTCTCGGCGGCATTCTTTGTGCGAGTTGCTTTTCGTTGGCGGCTCCGCAGAATGATGCGCCGCAAATCCAAACTTCCGTGCTGGATCAGCAAATTCGAGATTTTCTACAGAGGGAGCTGGCGGCCCACGTTATTGATATCAAGACTCTCGATCATCCTCCCGAGCGCGTCGTTGGCGCACTGACGACCGGCGAGTTTTCCTGGGGTAGTTTCATGCGGACTCTGGGCGCCTATTCTGAGTTCATGGGCACGAAGACAATTGCGGACCAGGACGTACCGCGAATGATTGGGAAAATGGCTCAGATCGAATTGAGCCATGGAGGAAAAACCTGGGCCCAGCTCTATGCGGCAATGGCTTTGCAGAGTTTCGGGTCGGACCTGAATCGCAATGCGCTCTGGCAGGGGTTGTCATCCGAAGAGCGCGCAACGTATGTTGCTTTGCTGGACCCCGGGCGATTCTATGACTCAAAGACGCATACGCTAATCCATCTTCCTGAAAATTACTTTGGCGTCGCGGCACGCATTGCTGCGATTGACTACACTCTTGGCCTCAACAAGGATCGCGCGGCGCTGGATGACCTCTTGACGAGAGCCGCCGATCAGTTCACCGGCGGAGCTCTTTTTGCCGACGATTCGCTTCCGACCGGCCGTTACGACCGATATTCGAATGAATACGCCAGGGCTCTCTATGATGCGGCTGAACTCGCGGGACGTTCCGACCTATTGAACGCCATCGCGCCGTCGCTCAAGCAACAGATGAGGTTATGGTGGGATGTGCTCTCGCCTGACGGCTACAGTTATTCCTGGGGACGGAGCCTCGGTGCAATCAGCTACAT